>Ga0268299_1001291_pt1 | contig 47531 bp, 38 predicted proteins | sample NOBtaG_FD_193484 | JGI IMG/M metagenome (GOLD analysis project Ga0268299, IMG submission 193484) | Activated sludge microbial communities from bioreactor in Nijmegen, Gelderland, Netherland - NOB reactor | ecosystem: Engineered > Bioreactor > Aerobic > Activated sludge | place: Netherlands... | reverse complement strand
AGCCTTAGAAGCAGCCGCGCGTAAAACATCCTTCAATGGCTTGCCGGTGGCGCGAGCATATTCAGCGCAGTCTTCGAATTCAGGCTGAACGTTTACCACCTTTCCAGCGAGATCTTTGCCAATCTTGACTCTGACAGGCGGCGCAGAATCACCTTCTTGCATGTCGATGTTTCTCAGCTCGCGTTCTGCAATCAAACGCTCCATCACACTGCTGCGCACACCTAATGTAGATGTTTCCGCAAGAATAACCTGCTTGACGTGAAGCTCGTCTTCCATCCGACAAATGACCGTAAGCAGATGCCCTGAGCGACCTTTCTTCATTGTGCACGGCGTGACAAAAACATCGAGCGCGCCTTCTTTCAACAACTTCTCCGACGCATAGCTGATGACTTGCGGTGAGAGATCATCGAAATTACATTCAACAACAGATACCATTTCACTGCGAAACCTTGCAGCCGGGGCGTTCTTTTCGCTGCCGCGCTTGGGCGAACACTGTCCAATCACAATTCTGCAAACATTCGGATGCCCCTCCGGGTTCAGCGAACCGGCACCATATCCAATGGCATCGACCGCAGACATATCCGGCTGAGATCCGAAACGTTCAGCAATGGTGGTCAGGATTGCAGCGCCGGTAGGAGTCAAACATTCAAAATTGAGAGCCGTCTGCGCAATAGGGGCGCGCGCTTCACGAATCAATTCCAGAGTGGCGGGACTCGGCACAGGAAACTCACCGTGCATGCTGTGAATCGTCCCGCTGCCCACAGGAAGAGCGGAAACAATGGACTTCTCAATGCCCATAAGGTCATAGGCAATGGCAAAACCGACAATGTCGACAATCGCGTCGATGGCGCCGACTTCGTGAAAGTGGACATCGTCCGGCGTTACACCATGCACTTTTGCTTCAGCAACTCCAAGACGGGTGAAAATTTCAGCAGCCAGTTTTTTCGCCGTGGGCGTGATCGATGAAGCATCGATGATTTTGAGAATGTCGCAAAGACCGCGATGCTGGTGTTCGTGCCCTTGGTCGTGACCGTGGTCGTGAGAATGTTCGTGGTCATGTGAATGTTCGTGGTGATGCCCATGTGAATGCTCGCGATCATGTGAATGATGCTCGTGAGCATGTCCGTGCTTATGATCGTGCTCATGAGCGGCTTCAGCACTGAGGAAAAGATGCAGCTTGGTGGAGTTAACTCCGCAGCGAAGCAGTTTTTCTGCACGAACTGAAAAACTGCCTGCAGGCAGATCGATCTTCGCCAGTTCTTCTTTCCACTGCTCGACGTTCAAACCGGCATCTATCAACGCTCCCAGAAGCATGTCACCGGCGGCGCCGAAAGGACAATCGAAAAAGGCTGTATTCATTGCTTTACCTGCTGTTTGAACGCTTTCAACAACTGCAACTCTCAGTTGTGCGAGCTATGTTTTTTCGGAAGAACAATGTTTTCCAATGCACCATCCGAGGTGACCTGAAATTTTTGCACTAAATGTTTCACAAGGGCCGGGTATTTTTCATTGATGATAGTCAAACGCTTATGTCCGGGAGTAAGGCACAACTCGTAATTGCCATCCCTTGCGGTTACTGCAGCGCCGCCGCCGTGAATGCGCGCGGAGGAATCTTCGCCGGTGTCGGCAGACGAAATTTTCACAACAATGTCTTTCAATGGTTTACCATCAGCGCCGGTCACACTACCTCGCACTGAAAAACCATGATGCAGTTGAATGAGAAAACGGCGGTCTACCTTGCCGGAGACGTCATCAATGAGAGCCGCTGCCAGAGCGCCTTTCTTGCGCGGCGTTATTTCGACGAAACAAGTTTTGCATGGGATATGTTTTACTGAGAATTTTCCATTGGCATCCGTTGTGTCCGAGACCGACCAGGTGGCCTCATCGTCAAAAACTACAACCTTGGCTCCGCTCACAGGAAAGCTGCCGGGATCGGTAATGCGCCCGCTGATGACAGCATCAGCCCAGGCGGGTATCGCCAATGCGGCGAAACTGCCGACAAGCAGCGCTGCCAGGTTTGCAAATCGATTTTTAAGCCGTTTGTGCATCATTGTCCGTTATCCGGCGCCCTTATCTTCACACAAATCACAAACGCTAAATATACCTCAGCCGACGAATTCCTTGAGTTCTTCATAATAGATATCCGCCGACTTTTCAAAGTTCTCAGACATCAAAAGATGCAACATGTCAGCGACAATTCCCAGGTAAAGCTCGGCAAATGGCTTTGGTCCATTTAGAAAACGATCAGCAGCCCAATCGATGATAAGAAAACACGCGATAGTCATGTGAGCTGGAAGCAAGTCTGATATGGATGGCCGGGCATAGCCCGGAGGAGTCAAAACTCCGCGAATGAAGTAACGCGCCAAATCCCAATCTATAATCGTTTCCCTTCTATCGCTTTTCCTCTGCCCAAACATCACAAGTCCATAACCAAAGTCGAAAACTGGTGAGGCAAGGTGCATATGGTCGAAATCAATCACATTGGCAATATTATCTCTTCCCGCGCCGGAGACGATGAGGACATTGCCCGGATGGAAATCGCCGTGGACTAAGGTATCAACCGGCTTTCCTTCAAAAACCATTTCGCCCTCGGATGCTGTATTCAGCGCCTTCGAAAGTCTCTCAGTAAGCAAAATTTTGTCGCGCACAAGTTTTGAGAACACTTTCGGCAAATCTGTGTTTTGTTCTTCGCTCAGTGAAACCAGGTTGTCCCATCGTCTTGCTGTTTCACTCAAAACCCCTGAAGTCCAGGAACATTGGGCGCCAATTTCCTTACTAAAGCTCTGGTAGTCATTGAAGGCAGAATGCAAACGAGTCAGCAATTCCCCTGCAACTCGACAGTCACTATGCGAAACTTGGCTGTTCATCCAATTCTGTCGCTTTTCCTGTTTTACAAACTCGAAAAGTTGATAGCGAGCGTTTTCAATAGAAATGTGGCCACCACCGGCTCGGGGCGTAATTAGTTTCGGAGAAATCAAAAGTTCTCTTTCCTGCGACCAGCCAAGAAACGCCTCAACGCGCCTCAACTGCTCGTCAGAGACCCATGAACTGACGCGCTTGAGGAAGTACGAGCCACTGGAAGAAGTGACGCGAAAGGCGCTGCGCAGCTCTGCAACTTCGGCGCCAAGCGTCACGCCCGCGTCTTTCAGATACTCTTCTTCATCTGTCGGAATCGACTCGATCGCTGCGATTTCGCCCAGGGGATAAGCATCTTCCAGGGCGTGCCTCAACCGGCTGATATCCGTACTATTTGACATCACACCCGCCCTGTCCTGTAAACTCTCAGTATGCCTATTCAAATCGGCTCTATCACTTTGAAAAGCCGCGTGTACGTACCACCGATGGCGGGGGTCACGGACCTGGTTTTTCGCGACATCGTGCGCCAGGTCGATCCCAACTGCCTGCTTTCTACGGAGATGGTATCAAGTCGCGCCCTGATGAATCGCCCCGAGTGCCGAATTATGGACCTGTCCGACACAGAGCATCCGATTGGCATTCAACTCTTTGGGCACGAGCCCGACGTGATGGCGACTGCCGCGCAGATGGCGGAGAAGAAGGGTGCCGACTTCGTCGATATCAACATGGGTTGCCCGGTGCCCAAGATTACAAAAGGTAAAGACGGCTGCGCCCTGATGAAAGAGCCGGATCTGGCGCGCGAAATTATCTCGACTGTCAAAAGCGCGATCAAAATTCCTTTGACGGTGAAGTTCCGCTTGGGCTGGGACGATAGCTCCAGGAACGCTGTTGAGTTCGGCGAGATGGTTGAAGGTGCCGGAGCATCGGCCGTCACTGTTCATGGAAGAACCAGGCAGCAACTGTATTCCGGCAAAGCCGATTGGAGTTTCATTTCCAAGGTGAAAGCGGCGCTGAGCATTCCGGTTTTCGGCAACGGCGATGTTTTCGAGCCAGAAGACGCAATCAGGCTGCTGGAAATCACAGGCTGCGATGGAGTTGCTGTCGCCCGCGGAACGCTCGGAAATCCGTGGCTCATCCCGCGCATCACGCGCTATATCGACGAAGGTATTCTCACGCCTGCACCCGACGACGTCGACAGACTGATCCTCGCCTATCTGCACTGCGTCTGGCTGACGAGATACAAAGGACCGCGTATCGGTTCTAACGAATCCAGACGCCACATGACGCATTACACCAAGGGAATGACAGGCGCGGCGCCGTTTCGCGCCAGGCTGACACAAATTACTTGCGCTCAAGACGCGGCGGATATTCTTGCGGAGCTGTCTGAGCTCGTCGGAGGAAAAGAAGGCAGAGAGCGCTTCTTAGCGAATGTAGAGAACGACAATCAGAAAAATGGTGTAGAGCCAAGTAAATGGCATCGCCAGCGTGAAGAACGTCTCCATTCCCCAGTTGATCTCGGTACCCTCGCGCCAGTCGCAGTACCATAGGATGCCGTTGACGAACAGGTTCATGCCCCAGCCCATGATGCCGACCATGAACGCGAAAAGTAAGATGATTGCCCAGATGTCCATGCGGGATGTGGTCTCTTAAAGCTCGTCGCCAACTCAATTTGAGAAGGATCTGGTACTCCTCATAAGAAGAGAGTAAGACCGACCGGTTTCCTTGGCAACGGGAAAATCCCCCCTGAGGACAATCTGAATCAATATTAATCGGACATTTGCTACGAAAAAGCACAAAAGCACCGATTTGAGCCGGTGCATTGTCGCGATTTCTTACAGCAGAATCATATTGTCGGCCGCCGAGCAGTGCCCGGAGCGCCGGATCAATAGATCTGGTAACCGCCTGGTGAGATGAGGATGGTGCCGTCGTCTTCGGCAGCTACCGTCTGCAAAGCCTGAATTACGGCGTTGGTGGCTTTGTGCTGATCACGCGTTTCGGTTTTGATGACCTTCGCGCGCTGAGCCACTTTCAGCACCAGCTCGTAGCGGTTGCCATGCTTATCCATCAACTGGTCAAGGATTCTGGTTGTGCTCATTGGTCCCCAATGGTCGTGGTTCTGGGTGTTTCGGTCCCCTACCCGGACGCCAACATGCGGCGCCGACTAAGGTCTTATGCGACAACGTTCAGCATACACGATCGAGAGCACATTGTTGACAGCTTGGTCCATATCGTCGTTAACAACTTCATAGTGGAAGAGGTCGCGCTCATTCATTTCTTGACCAGCTTTGTCCAGACGCATAGCGATAACGTCCTCTGCCTCTGTGGCTCTGTGGCGAAGACGCTTTTCAAGCTCGTCCATCGAAGGCGGCGCCAGGAAAATCAAAATAGCTTCAGGAAACTGCTTCTTGACCTGTTTTGCGCCCTGCACTTCAATGACTAGGACAACATCAAGCCCTTCAGTAATGCGGTTCTCGACCCAATTGCGAGGGGTTCCATAATAGTTGCCGGCAAACTCGGCGCATTCGATGAAGTGGTTCTTGGCGCGCATCTTCTCGAAGCTTTCGCGGTCGGTGAAAAAATAGTCCACACCGTCGCGCTCGCCGTCACGCTGTTTTCTCGTCGTCACTGATACGGACTCGACGATGCCACCGGCCTCGTCCAAAACTCGATAAATGACCGTGTTCTTGCCTACGCCCGAAGGTCCTGTGAGCACGAACAAATTTCCCGGCACGACCTTCTCCGGCGGCTTATCAGCCTTGGCGGGCTCGGAATCAGTGTCGCCCTCCAATTTGGAAGCGCGCTCTGATGAATGGGACCTTTCAGACCCTCCTGATTTTTTCGGCAAAGACTGTTTGCTTTTGCTGGCCGGCATGGAAAGCCCTCTTCGTCAGTCGTATCGCCCGAAATTCCCGCTATCAGTGAAGACTATGTGTTCATAATACAGCTTCACTTTTTTGGTAGATTGTCCTTTAACAAGAGACCCCTATTAAACCTAAACGAGAACAGCCATGCAACCGTTCGATGCCCTGACAATTCGGGCAGTGCTAGACGAGGCCAAGCCGCTCTTGCTCAACCGGCGCGTTGACAGGGTTTTTCAGCTCGCACGCGACGAGTTGCTTATATCGCTGCGCTCGAAATCAGGCATGGTTCACCTTTTGCTATCCGCCCATGCCACTTATGGTCGCATCTGCCTTGTGAAACAAGCACCGCAGGGGGCTAAAAACGAAAGAGCGCCGCAAAATAATTCCACTTTTGCCCTTCTTTTGAGAAAGACACTGGCTTCCGCGACATTAGTTCATATCGAACAGTTGCCTGGCGAGCGTATCGTCGACTTCGTCTTCTCTTCCACCGATGAGGTCGGCACCGCAAGCCACAAGGTTCTCACAGCCGAAATTATGGGGCGGCACAGCAATTTGATTTTCTGGGACAAAGCCAAAGAAAAAATTCTTACGGCGTCCCATATTGTTACCAAGGAGATGAGCCGCCAGCGCGAAGTGGCTCCGGGACTGACATATAAACGTCCCCCCGGTCAGGAGCGTCCGAATATTTTCAAGCTCACGCGGGAAGATTTCTCCAGGCAATGGCAATTGCTGGATGAAATTCTTGAAAAAAAATCCGAAGGAAACACCACCGAATCGACATCGTTTGCAACTCTGGAACAGTGGCTGATTCACACCTTTACAGGTTTGGGTCGAAATCTTTCAGAAGAGGTGATTCTTGCCGCCGGTGTCAAAAGCCCGGTTGCCGACGCCCTGAAAGAGGCGGGCAGCGAAGAAAAAATCTGGTCGGTAGTCAAATTGCTCGGGGAAGAACGGCTTACTTTCAAGCCGGCAATGAAGAAAGATTTGTCACGGTTTACAGTGCTTTCTTTGATCCCGGAACTGAAAGAGTCGGCGGACGGCACCGCATCCAGTGCCGAGGTTCAGCAGGCCTGGAAGCATTTTCCCGCCGTGAATGACCTCATAGATGACTATTACTGCGCGGTTGAAGCGCGTGAGCAGTTTCAACAATTGCGTGAAAGGCTGCGCAACGAACTAAGATCGGAAGACGAAAAACTGGCATCCAGAATTTCGGTCGCGTCCCAGCATATTAGAAACGAGCAGTCTCTCGACGAGATGAAGCGCTCAGGAGACCTTGTTTTAGCCAATCTCGGCACCATAGAACCGGGACAGACAGATCTGGAAGTCGATGATCTTTATAACGGCGGAACAGCCAAGATAAAGATCAAACTCAATCCAAACTTGACCGCGTCGCAAAATGCGCAGTGGTTTTATCGGCAATTCTCTAAGTTACGCAGCCGTCAAAAGGCAGCCAAACTGTCATTAGACGAAGCATCGAAGAAACAGACCGTCGTTGAAACGCAACTCAAGCAATTGGAGAGTGCGCAAACTAACGACGAATTGAAGGCTTTGCGCGAGTTGATCATCGGACGCAAACCAACTTCGGCGATGCAACAGCCACAGCAGAATAAAGGACAGGGCGCGGACAAAAAGAAGACAGGCAAACCGCGCATGCTGAGCGTGACTTCATCGGACGGCTGGACCATTTACGTCGGAAGAAACAGGCACGAAAACGATCAACTTTTGAGCAAGCTCGCTCAGCCTAATGATATTTGGTTGCATATTTTGGGGTCGGGAGGAGCGCATGTTCTGATCCGAGTACCCGCCTCGAAGCAGGAACCACCGCTTACGACCTTGAAAGAAGCAGCTCAAATTGCAGCGCGCCTTTCTAAGGGCGGAACATCGGGCACCAAAGTTCGCGTTGTGTACACGCAAGTCAAACACGTCAAAAAATTGGGCAAAGACAAGCCCGGGCAAGTTCGCTATGAGAACGAGAAAACGCTTGAAGTAGACACGTCAGCGCCCATGCCGAAATGCATGAAACAGCTATTCAGTCACTAAAATTGCTTACGAATAACTCTTCGGCACTCACATCTTTCTGAACAGCGCAACCACTACACCTTGCACGGAAAGACCGTCTCTGGCATCTATGAAAATCGGCGCCAGCTGGCTGTTTGCAGGTTGCAGTCTGAAGCCGCCCTTTTCTTTGAATATGCGCTTCAATGTCGCCGTTCCGTCATCCAAAAGTGCCACCACAATTTCTCCATTGCGCGGAGAAGGATTGGGCTTGATGATAACGAAGTCGCCATCGCAAATACCGTCTTCGATCATCGAATCACCCTTCACTTTAAGAGCGAAACAATCGGTGCCGGCATATTGACCATCCATGGCAAGAAACTCGCCGGATTCGATAGCATCGATCGGACGACCGGCAGCAATAGTGCCTGCCAGAGGAATACCAGCCGGTTCGGTGTAAGTCTCCTCATATTCGATCGTTGTCTCGGTTGTTCTTCCACCTGTTTGCGTGGTCATTTGAGAAACGACTCTCAAAGAGCGGTTCAGCCCAGGCTCCCAATGAACATAACCTTTCTTTTTCAGTGCAGCGACATGCTGGTGAACAGTCATGCGGTTGCGCAAACCGAGAGCCTTCGCCAATTCCGCAAGGGTTGGCGGATAACCATTTTCCTCGGTCAGCTCAACAATCGAACGTATGACGTCGCGTTGCCGTGGCGGCAAACAGTCCAAATCCATAAATTTTCCTCTAAGTGCCGCCCCAGTATTGTCAGAGTGCCTGGGTTACCAAAACTCCCAGATACATACGTAAGTATAGTACCAAAAATTGAGAGTGACAAGCCCCAACTTAATCCGGTAGTAAAAATTTCCAAGACCTCGGAAAGCCTTACAGGTACATCAATCAAAATCCCGCCCCTGCCCCAAAATTTTCAACGAGGCCGGTCAACGCAGTTATCAAGCGAGAGAAAAACAGGAAGGATATGTCCGGGACTACCTGCTCTGTCGTAAAATTTTGCCTTGCAAATTTAGCTGGACGAGGTTTTGAAAATGAAGAAAATGCTGGTGATGGCAGTCGCGCTCACAATGATCGGCTCATCGTTCGGCACTTGCGCATTCGCAGATGACGACACAGGCAAAAGAGGACAGACAGCCAAGCTAACAAAAAAGGAAGCGGAAGCGATAGCTCTCAAGCAATTGTCAGGCACAATCACTGACAGCGATCTCGAGAGAATGCACAAAAAACCGCACACTCTCTACTATTCGGTAAGCGTCAAAGGCGAGAAAGAGAAAAAGAACTTTCACATCAACGCCACTGACGGTTCGATCATGAAAGTCACCAATCAGGATATGGACGACTAGTTCTTCAGCCACAAGAGAATTCAAAACGCACTTGCCGCATGGGACGACAAGTGCGTTTTTCAATCTACAAAATGCGTTTGCCCAGAGCCGAAAGAATCAGCTCCACAGCAAGTTCGGCGGTTTTATTGCGAACGTCGAAGGCAGGATTGAGTTCAACTATATCTATAGAGCGAACCAACTCCGACTCAGCCAGAAGTTCGAGCGCCAAATGACTTTCCCTGTAACTGAGCCCACCTCGCGAAGAAGTGCTGACGCCAGGCGCAACATCCGGATCGATAACATCAATATCGAATGAGACGTGAATTCCATTCACATCTGCACCTACCGCTCCCAGAGCCATATCAGTCACACGACCCAGACCGAGGTGATCGATTTCCTTCATCGTAAATGGAGTGATACCAGTTTGATTGATCATGTCGCGCTCGGGCGGATCGACGTCGCGAATCCCTATCAATACGGAACGTTTAGCCGGCACTTTAGGGCTGAACCCTTTCAAATTGACAAGTTTTTCGTCGCCCAATCCGAGCGAAACTGCAAATGGCATGCCGTGCACGTTGCCACTGGCAGTAGTGTCAGGAGTATTGATGTCTCCGTGCGCATCGAACCATATCAAACCAAAAGTTTCTTCGTGTCTTCTGTAATAGCTGGCTGCACCGGCGATGCTGCCGATTGCCAGACTGTGATCGCCGCCTATCGTGATGGGCAGATTGCCGGCTTCCATGGCGGACTCTACGGCATCGGCAACAGCGGCGCTGACTTGATGAATCTCGGGGACGCACTTGCTTTGAGATTCGTTGTCCCACCAGCAAACCGAGTTTGGCACATCGATATCAACTTCCTCTGCAACCCTGAATCCAAGGGCTTTTATCCTTTCTGGCAGTTCTGCAACACGCATGGCTGCCGGACCCATGCTCGCCCCCCTGTGGCTGCCGCCCAAGAAAAGCGGAACATAAATGAGCGAGACAGGGCGCGCATTGCGACCCGGCTGCGTTCGCGAAGCACCGGGCTGTTTTTCCGTAGCCTTCACTTTTAGTTTTGTATCTTGTGCCAATTTAGCCACCTTTTTAGTTGCGGACATTTTTATTATGGCTCGGCTTTTCGTCGAGTCACCGCGCTTGCGGCTTGTCAGTGATCGGCCGTTTGCCGGAAAGTTCCCGTCTCGAGCCGAAACTTCTCAATCGCTGACATATTGCAACAGTGCCATACACAATGTGCAAATCAAGTATCTCTGCGATGTCCCTAGTGTATAATCTCAAGTCTGTTTTGTCTGTGCCAACTGAAGCCAATCGGCGCTGGAGGTTAGTTACGTGTTGCGGCCAATGATCAAATTGTTTTTCCTGGGCAGAGCTGCCTTCGAAGTCGCCCGCGAACGCGTCGAGGACGCGCTCGACTCCTTGACGGCCAAAGCAGGCGAATACAAATCCACCGGCTCCGACCGCGTGCATGAATACAAAGATAAAGCCAAGGAAGTGGCGAGTGAAATCTCGCAGAACATTTGGCAACGTTCCGAAGTTTTGGAAAGTCAGGTGCGCGAGCGTATCCGCAGACAGGTAGCCGATTTTTCGCTGGGCGCTCTGGGCGACACCACGGAAATCAACGAGTTGAGAGCCGAAATCGCCACGTTGCGTGCCGAGATTTCCGAACTCAAGTCGATGAAAGTCAGTGTCTAAGACGCTTCTTTAGCGACATACAGTTTGATGCAAGGCACCGGGGACATGCTCTGTGAGTCCGCCCGACGTTCCATTCGACCCCTCAGAACAAGCAAGTTATCCAGATAGTTCGTCCGGAAAAAAGGCTGAGACGGATAATAACGTCGCCAAGAGCCCGCGCGCAAGAAAAAACAAATTTCCCAATCAGACTCCGCCTCAGCGCACACCATTGGAATCGGAAATTCGCGCCTACTCGGGCAGCCCGTTTCCTCTAATCGGCAGAAAATCATCCTCACTTGAATCATTCAGTCCGTACGATCCGGCAGAAGCCGACCGTTCGGTAAAAATCGGCAATCTCATTGGCGATGCTCGTTTCTGGAGCATGCTCAAAACGATGCTCAGTTTTACCTCGGCAAGCATCGCCGACAAAATGAAACCGCCCAAAACCCCGGAAGATTCAGAGGCTCGGCAAAAAGCGCGGGCGATTCGCCTGAAAGAAACTTGCATCAGGCTTGGCGAGACTTATATCAAACTGGGGCAGTTTCTCTCCGTCCGGCGCGACGCACTTCCTGTGGATATCGCCGACGAACTGGCTATGCTGCAGGACCAGGTGCCGCCATTTGATTTTAAGACCGTTCAGGCGACCGTCAAGCGCGATCTGGGCGCCTCTCCCGATGAATTGTTCGCTCACTTCGAAGAACATCCGATCGCCTCGGCGTCCGTCGGTCAGGTGCACAGAGCGCGCCTCAAGGATGGCACGGAGGTGGCTGTCAAAGTGCAGCGCCCGCAGCTAAGGCAGCGTTTCTATCAAGACCTCGGCTACATGCGCTTGATGACACGGTTGGGCAGCCTGCTTTTCAAGACGAGCGCGGATTGGGATGGTTGGCTGGAGTTATCCGACGAATTCGGCCGCAATTTATTCTGCGAAGTCAATTACATTCAGGAGGGCAGAAACGCCGACAGGCTGCGGCGAGTGCTCAGGGACTATCCGGATATTCGCGTGCCCAGAGTGTTCTGGAAGTACACAGGCAGGCGCGTTCTGACGCTCGAATTTTTGCCGGGCACCAAAATCGATCGCGTTAAAGAGCTTCTGGAGCGCAATGTAAACCTGCCTCGCTTGGGCAAGCAATTGGTCAACTGCTATTTGGAACAAGTGCTGATGCACGGTTTTTTCCACGCCGATCCGCATGCCGGCAACCTGGCCGTCGATGAAGAGGGACGGCTTGTCATCTACGATTTTGGCATGGTGGGCGAAATTTCGGATGAGCAAAGGCAGGCGATCACCGGCTGTATTTCTGCCGTAATCCAGAAAAATACAGAGGATTTGATCACCAATTTGCGCAAGCTCGGAATTCTCAAAGAAGGCGCCAATTCAATGCCTATCGAGCGCGCAGTGCAGCCATTTATCGACTATTACGCCGGCAGAGAAGTGAAAGACCTCGACTTCACCGATCTTGAAAACGATATCGATCAGATAGCCCTCGATCGATCTCTTTGCTTGCCGCCTTCGCTTGCTTATCTTTTGAGAGCGGGATCGACAATTGAAGGAATCGCCAGGACTTTGCAGCCCAATTTCAGTTTTGTCGAAGCAGCTAAACCGGCTCTCAAGAAGTGGATCATGAACCGGCCGCAACAAGCGGTTCCTCTTTTGCGCCTCTTCTACGGCGGAAACGTAACTTTACTTGAAGAGTCACTTTCCAAACTTTCCGGCGCGCAAGACTTGCCTCAATCAGGGCAAAACGCGCTTAAGAAGGGGACTCGCATTACCAATAGTGGCACACAAAAAGCTCTTGAGACCAACCTCAAAGAGGCACAGGCAGCCGATCTGCAATTGAAGAACCAGGTTGCCAATCTCAATAAGCGATTGCATCTGCTGGAAACCCGTTTATCGGCTGATAAGCGCAAACGGCTTGGCTTAAGCCTTTTGTCAGCAGCTCTGTGTGTTTTTGACTTGCTTTATATCGGGTCAACACAGATTGCTGAAATTAGGCCGTTGGCCCCCTATTTCTTGATTGGAAATGGTGTAATGGTGGCAATTATAATGTGGCATTTAGTGACACCGGTTAGCTTGATAACACGGTTAGAGAAGCCGGATTCTCAAGGGGGCAGCGGAGATTGACGAAGCTCAAATGGCGTGCGGCTGCGCGAACTGATGCCGGTTGCCAACGGCAGAGGAACGAAGATAATTACTACGTGAGCCCGGACCTTCGTGTGTTCGCGGTCGCCGATGGCATGGGCGGCGCTGTTGGCGGAGCGAAAGCCAGCAAGTTGGCAGTGGAAGCCGTGGAAAAGCAGTGGACTGATAATCCACCGCCCTTCAGCGGACGTTCGGAAATTCAAAAGTGGCTCCTTGAAACGGTCAATTTGGCCAATCAATCAGTCTGGCAGCAAGCAGAAGAAGACGCCTCGGTGCGAGGCATGGGCACGACCATTGTTGTCGGTGTTCAGTCGGAAGAAGCGCTCGAAATCGCCCACGTCGGCGACTCTCGCGCCTACCTGCTCAGAGAAGGCAAGCCTGTCCTGCTCACCAACGATCACTCGGTAGTGCAAGAGATGGTGAGAGCCGGAAGATTGACAGAAGAGCAGGCTCGCATCAATCCTTACAAGAATTTAATCACGCGTTGTCTCGGGCATGAGGAGCGCGTTGAAATCGACCATACACCGGTAGAGCTCAAAGCTAAAGACTGGGTAGTACTCTGCTCGGACGGCCTGCCGACAGTCTTGAGAGATGAGCAAATAGGCGAAGTATGCGCTGAACATGAGGAGCCTGAACAGGTTTGCGAAGACCTTGTCAAGCTGACTCTTGACGGCGGAGCCCCGGACAATGTAACCGTGGTAGTAATTCAATATCTTGACGACGGCTCCGACAACGGGAGCAAGTAATACGGTGTATGTCCAAAAGCGGTACAGCTGAGTGCACGAGATGCGGTGGTGTAGTTAGCCCAGACGGAACTTGTACCGTCTGCGGCGTCAGCTCTGAAGTGCAGGGCGGCTTTGCAAACGCTTCGCGCTCGCAACAGGACCTTTATGCGGTTCCGGCACGCAAGGACGGTCGCACATCGCGCCCGGCTTTCCTCATCGCCAAGCTGACGTCGGAAAAATATCCGCTCACTCAATCAGTAAGCAAGATTGGACGAGATCAGACAAACAATATCTCCATCACCACCGATCATTATGTTTCCCGGCACCACGCCTGGGTTTTGCAAATGCAAGGCGGTTATTGGGTCGAAGACCTGGGCTCCACCAACGGCACGCTTCTCAACGGCGAAGTACTGCAAGAGCGCAAACAAATCTTCCCCGGCGACAAGTTGACCTTCGGCAAAACTGAAATGGTTTTCTCCGTTGAATAAGGACTCTTAAATGCCGCCGGAATTCGGGCGATACAAAATCCTCTCGGAAATAGGACGCGGGGGGATGGGCATCGTCTATCAGGCATATGACCCGGATGAAAATCGTCTCGTCGCGATCAAACGCCTGGTTATGGAAAATATATCGCCCGAGAAGATGCGTGAATTTCGTGACCGATTCAAGCGTGAAGCCGTCACAGTCAAGCGACTCAGTCACCCGAATATTGTCGAGGTCTTCGATGTCGAAGTCGAAGGGGACAACTACTTCTATGTGATGGAATTTCTCGAAGGCCACAGTCTAAAAAGCGAACTGGAAACGCGTCGAGAACCGATGACGCCTAAGGAATTTTGGCCCTATCTAAGTCAGGTGGCGGAAGCACTGGATTTCGCTCATACGATGAATGTCGTGCATCGCGACGTCAAACCGGACAACATTTTCATCCTCAAAGACGGGCGTGTAAAAATCACTGATTTCGGAATCGCGCGCGCCATCGACTTCGAAGAAACAAAACTGACAAAAACCGGGGTCATGCTCGGCACCCTTGCATACGTTTCTCCCGAACAATTGCAAGACGCCAAGAACGTGGACCACAGAGCCGATATCTTTTCACTTGGTGTAGTCAGTTACGAAGCGCTCTCGAAGCAAATTCCGTTTTCAGGCGAAGGCATTGCCGCCACCATCGTCAAAATCGTTTCCAAAGAAGAAAAGCCGCTGCATATTTTAAATGCCTCGATCGGGGTGGAAACATCAGCGTGCGTGGCAAAAGCGATGCGCAAACGAGCACGCGAGCGCTATCGCAGCGTCAAGGATTTCGCCCGCGACTACTGCGCCAGTCTCACCGATGCACACGGCAGTTCGTCTCTTCGCAGTGTCGGGCAAAAAACAGCGGAAAATCTCCAGGCTCTGCCGGCGGATTATAAGCCGCCATCCGAGCCCTCCTCGGCAATGAGAATTCCTCCCGCTGCGAACTCCGCCTCGGCAACGGGCGCTCTTTCGAAATCGGAAGAAACGCAAGGTGATGTTTCTCCATTTCAACCACTGCCGCAAGCAATCAACTTTCCAAACAGCGAGGCGCCCGAGAGCACGTCCGGCACCTGGCGTTCGGTCAACGCACCGTCATCAGGCTACAACCACAACTACGATCCGAAAAAGCAAACCGATTCGTTCAATGCTCCGCGCTTCGTCAGCACATCACTCAATCAGCAAACCAAAGGCAAGTTTCTCAAGTCCATTACGGCGCGCGGAAAAGAACAATCTCCATTCGGCGAGCCGGCGCACCTGGCCTTCTGGTCGGGAAGACTTGTGGTTGCCGATACGTCGACGCGCAAGCTTTCGGTGTTTTCCAAAGATGGGCGCTGGTCCGGCGACCTTGCGCAATTGCCCGACGCAAAAGACTCCCGCACTCGCGGCGGCAGCGTCACCAAACCATCCGGCTTGGCGTTCGACGGTCGCGGTCGCATTTACGTCACCGATGCCAACGATCACTTCATTCGTGTTTTCGACGCATCCGGCGTTTTCATGCGCGATTTCAAGAACGTGCACGGCAACGAATCTGGACTGACCGGCATCGCACTCGACTCAACCGGTGTAGCTTATGCCGCCGATGCCATAAATGGTTGTATTCAAGTGTTCCAGTCGGACATGGGAACCTGGATACGCAAATTGGGCTCAAAAGGAGACGCCCCAGGCCAAATGCAGTTGCCATGCGGCTTGGCAGTAGATCGTCTCAACCAGATCTATTGCGTCGACTACGGGCTTTCCCGCGTCAGCGTTTTCAACAAAGCCGGTTTGCTGGTGCGAACCTTCGGCGAGAAAGGCTCGGCACCCGGTCAATTCAATGTCCCCCGCGCAGTCGCTGTCGATCAAAACGATAAAATTTATGTGCTTGATTCGCTCAATCATCGAGTGCAAGTATTTAGTCCGGCCGGCGAGTTTCTCTACATAATCGGCGAGAAGGGCTCGGAGCCCGGACAATTGCTGGCGCCTTCCGATGTGAGCATTGACACCGAAAGCAATACTTTATACGTCGCCGACAAAGGCAACAAAAGAGTGCAGTGCTTTCAAATCGAAATTTGACGAATTAAAATGAGGCAGCAGGTTAATCGGCAGAACGTGAATCAACTGGTCCTGGCGTCGCAATCGCCCAGAAGAATAGACCTACTTACCAAGCTGGGACTTGAATTCGAAGTCCTCCCCAGCGACAAAGAAGAAATCATTCCTCCTGGTTTGTCGCCCGAAGAAGTGGTCCTTGCCATCGCCGAACAAAAGGCGGAGGACGTTGTTTCGCGGCTTCGCAAGCGAATTGAAAGCGAAGCGATTCCCTTCCTTATATTGGCGGCCGATACTCTTGTTGTATTTGACGGACAGCTTTTGGGAAAACCGTCCGACCGCGCGGATGCAATCGAGATGTTGGAAAAACTTTCCGGCAAGACGCATATCGTGCACACCGGTGTAGTGGTCTTTCGCGCCGAGAAAGCGCCGGGAGGCGACAAAAACGGCGGCATCAAAAAAAGTTTGATCAACACTGTGGAAACATCTTATGTGACGTTCCGCCCCCTCTTGCGCTCGGAAATCGAGGCATATGTAGACACCAAAGAACCGATGGATAAGGCCGGCGCATATGCATTGCAGGGAATCGGCGCCGCACTGGTAAGCAAGATCGACGGCAGCGACTCCAACGTTATCGGGCTGCCCGTGGCTCGCGCAGTCGACCTTCTCAGGCGATCGGGCATGCACATTTTGGGCGCTTAGAATTCAAGAATTTGAAAATGCAAAAACAAAATCAAAATCAAAAACAGAAAAGCGAAAAGCTGCCGGAGTTGATGGAGCTGTTTCCTCTCATGGAAAAGCTGGGCAAACATCTCAAAAAAGACGGCAGCCTTAACGGCATGAAGATAGGCTGGCACTGCCATCTTACGCAGCTTACGCTGATAACGGCCCAAGCGCTGGTCGAGGGTGGCGCAAAACTTTTCTTGAGCGAAGTCAACCCTGCCACCACGGATGATGACGCAGTTGAAGGCATTCGTTCGCTCGGCTCAAAAGTTTTTCTCGGCGATCAGTCGCCCGATCAGGTTTTGGCTGAGTCACCGCAATTGCTGACGGACACTGGTTTTGTAATTACAGAGCGCTATCTTGCCGCCCCGGCGGCCAGGCGACAAAAATCAGTAGTTGCCGCCAGCGAGATCACCACCAGCGGTATCGAGAAATTGCGCAAGCTGGAAAGTTTGCCATTGCCGGTGGTTAATATCAACGGCGGATTGCTTAAAGCACGGATCGAAAACTACCACGGGGTGGGTGATGGAGTCGTCGATTTACTGCGGCGCCTCACTGGTCGCTCACTTTCCGGACTCAATGCAATAGTTGTCGGCTACGGCGCCGTCGGCTCGGGAGTAGCTTTTCATTTGAGGAAAGAAGGCGGCATCGTCAATGTCGTAGACAATGACCCCGTGCGCCGACTAATCGCGCATTTCGATGGTTATTCAGTGGAGAACCTGGACAGCTCACTGCAAAAAGCCGATATCGTCGTAACGGCGACGGGAAAACGCAATGTGATCGGCGGGCCGCAATGGCAGGCAGCCAGGGACGGTGCGATTTTCATCAATGTCGGTCACTGGCCCGAAGAGCTCGACCTGCCGTCTCTAAAGGCGCTTTCATCCTCGATTGTCGACCTGGAATTGAAGACAAGCAGATTTCACCTGCAAGACGGAAGCGGCGGGGAAAAGCGCCTTTACGTTGTGGCTGATGGAAATCCTGCCAACATAGTCTTGTTAACCGGATCTGTAGAGCCCACACTCATACACTTGGCAACCGAAGCGCTATGCCTTTCATATCTGGCGAAAACCGGCGCGAGTCTGGGGCATGGAGAACATCCGATACCATACGAAGTTGAGCAAAGCTCCAGCCTATTAGCCCTGGAGGCGCTCAGAGCCTAGTCCTGCGCTTTGTTACAAGGGCGACAATTGGCTGGCAAAAGCGCTACATTTGACGAGTGAGCTTTATTAAGCGTGGCAGTATATGCTAACTTCATAGCCGAATATCGGTATATCCATGCTGAAGTTTAATCAAGAGTGACCTTAATGAACGAAAGAGCCCGTCGAATTTCCGTTTGCTCGATCTTGACCGCGCAATTGCTCGTGTCACTGGCTGGTCCAGCCTTCGCCCAACAAGATGACAGTTCGCTGGATGCGCTCTGGAGTGACAGTTCTGATTCATCCAAAGGACAGGCAGCCAACAAGAACTCTCAAGCTCGCAAAAATCCAACCAGCATAGATACTTCACCAAATTTCAAAGTCACTACAGGTGGTGCCACCGATTCCGGCACCGGCTCATCGAGTTCGGCAGTTGATTTTTCGAAAACCGCCGAAGACACGGAAGTGAGCACTCCGGCGTCCGGCACATCGTCGCCCCTCTGCTCGGTCGATTCTTTCAAAGGAAGTGACTTCGTCAAGTCGGGCGGCTGGCCCGGCGTCGGACCTTTCAATACAACCACGCGCGTTCCTAATGAGCTGAAAGACGCACAAGACAATCATTTGAGACTGAAAGTCGACAATCAAAAGGTGACGGAAGCCGAACTCTGCCTGGTCAAACAGCCGAATGCAGGAAGCAATTTCATCAATTTGCAAATGACCACCGACTATTTCCTGGAAGCGCTTGGCGTCAAGCCGAGCAAAATTTCAGACTTCAATAAAGAACTGGAAAAGAGCCGAGCGGAAGTCGTCAAAGAAGACGTCAGACCGCTTAATCTGCCGGCCGGCAAATATCAAGTTTTAATCGCGGCGCCGACCGATGAAGATCTTTCTTCCCTGCCGCAAGATAAGAAAGACAAAATTGCTCTCGTCATCAAAGTCTCGAGCAGAGACGCCAGCATTGAAACAATCAAAGAACACCCGACTGATGTTAGCGACACAAGCGATACCCAGCCGGTCCAACAACCGCCTGTACGCGTAGCTGCCGCTGCGCCGGTCAGAACTGCGCCGCCTGTAAAAGCTCCAGTAAGAACGACTGCTCCCGCGGTCAAGACGACTCCAGTTGCAACACCGCCTGCGGCCGCTTCTTCCGACCCTCTCAAAGCTCAATTTGCAGATCTTTTGAAGAACTGGCAAACAATCAAAAAGGGTGCAGTACGCAGCAGATCGACTGGCGAACTGTCCGAAATACTCTCGGGTGAAGCTCTAAAAAAACAAACCGGCGCCATCAATTATTTGATGAGCCAGCACAAGTACTACGAGATGACTTCCAAAGGTGTGATCGTCAACAAAATCCAGGAGCTTACACCCGGCAAGAAGTATGCTTGCTATGCTCAAGTGAAGGAGTATCGCCGCTTTATCGATGATACGACAGGAAAAGTTCTCAAAGAAGGCGACGATACTTACAACGTCAATTACACGATCGAAAAGGTCGGCGACAAATTCTTCATCAGCGACTCTGCTGTAATCAATAATTTGCCCAGCGCCCCGCCGAAAACTCGGTAACCCGCTAACCACAGGTCTTTCCAGCACCACATGTCTCGCAGAAAAAATGATGCCGCCCTTTTTGAATCAGGAAAGAGCCGCGTTCCTTTTGTTGCGGGAATTGCATTTCTTGTCGTGGGCTTTGTCTTCTGCAGAACGCTTTCCGTCAACGGCAGCGAAACCGCGGATGCTTCGCTGATTGCCCAGGCAGCAAGCAAGCCTGTTCGGACACCAGTCAGACAAGAGGCCGCGCACACGAGCGAAAGTCAGCCGGAAATTCCACCGAGCGTAATTTTGCAGCCGCATGCGCAGATCAAACCAAGTCCGCCCGCGCAGCAGAATGCGCCTGTTCGGCAGCATGCTGTTAGCCCGCCTCAGAATAACTTTCTGCAGCCGCTGCAAAACTTTTTTGCACCTCATCATCAGCCGCCGGCGAGACCGCAGCAAAATATTCAGCAGCAAAATACTCCTGCATTTTCGCACACAATAATGGTTCCGCAACCTCCTGTACAGCCGGTTTCCGCAACTCGTCCGCAGGTAAAACCAGAGCAACAAAAAGGCACTTCCATTCAGCTCGTGGATGAAACAGGCAAACCGGTGACACCATCGGCAGTGGTGACACAAAACGGCAAGTTTTACTTTCTGGGACCCAAACACTTGTGGGTTATGGAATGGACGGAAGCGACAGCAACTGAGCCGCGGCATGCATACCTGAAGAAGTGTCATCCCCCTGCGGCAATCGATAAAATTCCGGTGCAGGAATTCAATAATATGATTTCCGTTGCCCCGAGAAAATCGCTGGTGATACTTTCCAAAGCCGGCGATTTGTTCGAGTATTTCACAGAAACAGCAGCCTGGCATCAATACCGCGCAAACGTCTGGCTGACCGGCTCTCCGGACCCGGATTATGTCGACCTGGCGTTCAATGGGAAAGACATTATCCTTATCGATCCGGAGCGCAACGAAATTTGGGTTTGCCCACCCAACAGCAAATATTTAAGCCCGTACTTCAGAGAAGTGATGCCGTGGCAGGTGCGCAGAGGCGATCATTACGTCGGTGACGGTATCGGCATCGCTTACGACGGTCTCACGTACATTTTGCGCAAGTCCGGCACCCTCACCAAATATAGTGGCAATTCACGCGCCAACGTTCGCCAGATGAAATTCCCCTATCGCGCTCCCGGACGAGCCCGCTTAAGACCATCGCGTTTGATTACAGCCGCCGGCGCTCCTGTCTATATTGTCGAGAGGGAAAACAATCGCGTCCTCTGCATCGACAAAAAGACTGGTCAAACAAGCCATTTTGTCTTTTCCAGATCCGCTGATTTGAGAGGTCTGGCGCCCATCAAAGACGGTTTTGCAATTGTAAACGGCGACACTCTTGTGACGCGAAAGTTCGATACAGCCGATGCTCCAGCCGCCGAGCTGCACCCGCGCCGCATCGATCACCGCCTGGAAGGCATCGGCATTCCTGTGCCGGGCGGATGCCTTCCCAGCCACCTGGGCGTCTTTCCTGGAGCCCGCCGCCTGTACCGCTACGGCATCCACGCCGGCGTCGATTTCTTCAACGGCGCCGGCAACCGAGTTGTAATGGGCACGCCGGCCCTGGCGGCGGAAAGCGGAAAAATCACCCGCCTGGACCGCAATTTTAAGGATATGGACGCTGCTACTTTCAACCGCGTGATGAGCCAGTGTGCCAGAGAACACAACACTTCCGACCACAATGAGGACCTTTTCAGAGGTTGCCAGGTATGGATTGATCATGGCAACCGGATGGTGACGCGGTACGCGCATTTGGATAAAATCAACAACGGTCTGAAAGAAAATGCCTTCGTCACTCGCGGGGAAAAAATTGGGTACATCGGTGTTTCCGGTACAGGACAAAACCTGCCTGGACGTGCGAAATATCCCCACCTGCATTTTGAGATCTGGCTGGACGGCCACTACGTAGGTTATGGATTGACGCCGGGAGAAACTCTGGGACTGTACGAAGACATTTTCGGAACGGGAAGATAAAGGGGCAAATTAGCGTGATAACAAGCAAAAGCACAACAGCGCTTTCAATCTGTTTGGCAGTTTCCATTTCACTGGTGGCGCCGCAGCCGCCGGCAGACGCCAAACAACGGGTTGCCCGCAGTTCCTCCGGCAGAGTGCAAATCGCCGCATTGCCGTTTTTCAAAAAAGATCCAAAAGCGACCGACGCCAAAAAAGCTGACGAAAAAGCCCAGGCAGACGCGAAGAAAGCTCAAGCGCAAGCAGTAAAAGACGCGAAAGACGCCGAAAAGAAAAAGAGCAAAGAAACAGCAGAGAAAAAGGACGCAGCGCCGGCTAAGAAAACAGAAAGCACCGCCGACGCAAAGTCCGAAGTCAAACCGGCGAAGGTAGAAACAAAGCAGGCAGCCGAAGCGGCAGATGACAAAACAAAAGCCGATGCTTCGGCAGAAGAAAAAGCACCACTGTTCTTGCCCGATGCATCTTTGATAAGCGTTCTCAAAGATCTCTCGAAAGCGCTCAAAGACCCTGAACAAGTGCAAAAGCTGACAGAAGAATCAAATCAGCAAGCGGTAATTGCACAAGCGCAGATCATCCTTGCCCGCGCCCTGGAAAATCCGGACCTTACTTTCAATCGCATCATCTCCGCCGATGAAGAACGCCAGGTCAATAAATCGCTAACGCCCGAATCATGGGGCTCCGGTGAAGTCAATTTCGGCGACGGCACAGGCTCGATGACGGCCGTTTGGGCGAAGCGTGTGAACGGCTTGCTCAATATGACTATTGCAGGAAAGTGCAAAGACAAGACCGCGCCGAACGGCAAGAAAATCGGCAACTTCGTTGTTGTGATCACCGGACGCTCGCCAATCGAAGCTGGTTTTGATATTCAAACTCAATCCAATGTCAATTTTTGGCTCGGTCAACTGGCATCCGCCACCATCGATTCCGACTGCTTGAGCGAGGCGGCAAGTGCTGAGCCGGCACCGGCGGCCGGCGAGGAAAACGTAAAAAAAAAGTCTATAGCGGCGCTGCCGATTCTCGCAACTGATCGCTTCGTCGCATACAAGAGAGAGATGACCGCCTACGAAGCGCGCCGTAAAGTGCTGCTTGCCCAGAAGGCTGAGGAAGAGCAAAAGGCGCAAGATGAACGCGCGCAAATGACGGCGCAGGCAATCGCCGAAGCGACTGCAAAAGTGTTGAAGGAAGCGACCAACCGCTCGCTTACCAAAGATGAAACACTAAAAGGCGGCGCAGAGTCGGATGATGAAACACCGGTCGCGGCAACGAAACCAAAAACCGCCGATGTCAAAACAGAATCGAATGCAGCAAAAACCGACCGCCCGCCAAGAGTAGAAGTAAGCTTCAAAGAAGACGTCGATAAAGGTGCGATAAAACCGGTTTCGGCGGCGCGCGCTAAAACAGAAGCGCCGCAAATCGATCGCAACGCCTGGAGTTCGCCGGCGCCAGCGGATCCGGTCAGCTCCTCGACTTCCGTCAATACGGCGAATTCAGCAAGTTCTGCTATTTCCGCAAATCCAGCCGGTTCAGTAAACAAAGTCGCAATTTCCATTCCCACTACGACTTCGTATACAACCAGCCGGCCGAGCTATTCTCCGCCGCCCGCACAGACCAATCAATCGGTGTGGGAGAGTCCGGCAAACCAGCCTTCATCCAGACAGGCCAGCCTGACGGCGACCATTATCGCACCGGAGAAAGCTGTCGCCGGGCAGTTTTTGACCACCTCTATCATCGATAAGGACAGGAATGGTGAAGCGGCCGTCGAACTGAGCTTCAACGGCGCATCCCTGGCTACCGACCATCGCGGGCAGGCACTGTATATGGTGCCGGAAGACGCCACACCAGGCCGTTCGCTCAATGTCAGCCTCTCTTCACGACCGGAGTTGGCGACAAATACTGTTGATATTCTGCAACCATTGATGACCGCAGTAGAGCCTCAGATTCCCAAGATCGACAGAATAACTCCAATAGTCACACCCAAATCGATGCTGATTATTGAAGGTCACAATTTCGACGGGCACGGCGATCACAATCGCATATTAATCGACGGCTTCCATGAGGCACGAGTAATTGCCGCCTCGCCTGTGCAATTGAAGGCGCTGATACCGGCAAACATCAGGCCGGGCAGTCATTCATTGTGCGTAGGCCGCGCCGGACTGCGCAGCAACTCTGCAACTTGCGACGTGATTGCGGCCGAAGTTCAGCAAGATCCGAAAGAAGCGGGGCGCGACAACCTCTCGAAGCTGATCGTCAAAGTTCTCGGCACAAACAGCCGAGTCAATGTCAGACTGACAAACAATACTCCGGATGTATTGCGCATCTCCCGCGGCAACGACACATCTGTCACCACATCCGGTGGCATCAACAACTCGGCCGTGGTAAACGTCCAAAGGTTGAAAAAAGGCACATACAACGTTGAAGCAATCATCGAGCAATAGGCTTCCCTGGGCAAAAGCAAGCTTTTGCGCGCTCGCATTGATTCAGCTTGATCTGGCGCCGGCCGCGCTCGATGATGTTTTCTCCAACGGTCAAAACAACCCGAGGCTGCCCAACAGATCAGCCGTTTTCGCCCAGGCACCGGCCAAGAAAAAGTCGCCTGCCGAGCTTGTCACCGACGCATATTCATTGATGCTCAACAGAGCCGCCACTACCGCCGAACAACAGTACTGGAACGGCAGGCTGGCCGGCAAAGAAATTTCGACCATGGCTCTGATCGACCTGTATGACGGATTGGCGCGTCTTCCAGAATATAGAAAACGTTTCACCGGACTGGCTCCGGCAGCGCAGATTAAGCTCATGGGAAAAACGCTGTTGCGCACCGACACTGTGAAAGATTCGTGGATTGCATATCTTCAAAAACACACATTGTCAGACACAATCGAAAGTATGCTCGAATCTTGCGATCATGTAATGTCGGTTTATTCATTCGCCGGTCTCATCAATCAGCAAGAAGCAAACGACGTGCACACCGCGGAGAATCTGGTCCGAAGCAATCCGACTCAAGCACTGAGCATCTACAAATCGCTGCAAACTCGCGGCTCGAAAATACCTGAATACTACTTTTACATGGCGCGCATTTACGAAGTCGTCAATCCAAAACAAGCCATAGAGATGTATCAGACGGGGCTGGCTCGTTATCCGGACTACGCTCAAGCTGAACTCAAGTTGGCGATTATCATTCGCAACACCGGCGCGCATGTTATGGCTTTTAATCGCGCGCGCCATGGCATTCACTCCAGTGATGTGAGAATCGGCGCCGACACCTTGATCAGCAATATGAAAAAGCGCCTGGATACAGCCAAACATCCTGAATTTCTCAGCCGCGCCGAGCTTCTTCTCCGGGCTCAGGTTCACCAATTTGGGGATCAATGGGACGAAGCTCTTACCGAACTCAATCGGGCTCTGGCTATAGGAGAGGGCGACGGTTTCGTCTACACGACAAGAGCTGCCGTCTACGAAAGCGCAGGCAAGTACGAACAGGCAGTGGCGGATGCTAATCGAGCCGAGAAACTGATGGGAGAAAGCGCCACCAACACCTGGTCGCGCGCTCTTTCTCTGGTTGAATTGGGCAGATATGAAACGGCACTGCCGGACTTGAACAAACTTTTGAAAGTGACACCGCACTTGTGCTTGTATGTCGCGAGAGCCAAGTGTTACGGCGCACTGGGCAGGCGCAAAGAACAAATAGCCGATTTGACGGTGCAAATTTCACTGGAGCCCCGCGCGGCAAAGCCGCTTATCGCGCGCGCTCGCGCCTATATGTCCATGGGCAAATACAAAGAAGCGTTGGCGGACGCGAATAAAGCCGTTCTGCTCGCTCCACGCCTTCGCGACGGCTATAAATTAAGAGCGGAAATCTACGATAAAACGAATAAGAAAGCTCTGGCAGCAGCCGACCGCAAGACGATCGAGCAAATCAGCAAATTACTGGAACGCAAGTTCGATTTTTAAATTCTGCTCAAAATACACCTGTCTTGTAAAGGCGGGTCTTAGAAAATACGAAGCTTTCTGATTGTGAGCTTCGATGTTGTTATGATGCTTGGCAGCCAACGGCGATATTGACATCACTCTTTGAAAGAGAAGTCCATACTACTTATGAGTTCACAGACGAAAGAAGCCAAGCCAATCCTGGAAGCGAAGCCCTCGCCCGGGCGAACTCGTGTTTACGAGGAAGAGGAGAAAGTCTTCTCCGCCAGAACCGGCAATGCAACGCGCACCAAGGACATTCTGACCATTTTGGTCACGGCGCTGCCAATCATCGGCGCGCTGGGTACCTTCTTCGTCTGGACGGCAACCAATTTCTATGTCGGTGACGTAGAGGTTCAGACCAGCCGCCCCTTCAACACCATCACCGTGAAAGTCTTTGATCCAAAGGGCTGTGAAGCAACTTTCCACACACCAAAGTTTCAATTGATGCCTGGAAATTATCACCTGGTCATCAATGCTGATAGTTACAGCGCGCAACACGCGGATACAAATGTGGCGTTCCATGCGAAAACCAAGGTGCAAGTCGAATTGCCCAGCGACTTAGAACGCGCTGAAGCGCAGGCAGAACCGGTCAAAGCCAAGAAAAAATTCTGGCAGTTCTGGCGCGAAGACTGAGGTCATGCGAGCGCGCAAGGAATAGGATCGCGAAAGTTTGTATCGATGATAAATAAGGCTGACACTCAAAGAGAGAAAAATCTCGATACGACAAGTTCGAAGTCTGCCTCTGAGGAAATAGCGAAGCTGATCCCAGGCGGCGTCAACAGCCCGTTTCGCTCATTTCACGAAGTGGGCGGTCACACAATCTTTTTCGAGAAAGCCCAAGGTGCCATACTCACCGATCTGGATGGCAACAAATATATAGATTACCTGGGCGCGTGGGGACCAGCTATTCTAGGGCATTCGCATCCTTCCGTGGTGAAAGCGTGCCAGGAGGCAGTAGAGGCTGGCGCCGTATTTGGTGCGCCGTCATTGCTGGAATTGCAGATGGCCAAAAGTGTCATCCGCCACTTTCCGAGCATAGAGCAAATTCGCTTCGTCAACAGCGGCACTGAAGCAGTGATGAGCGCAGTCCGCCTGGCCAGAGGCTTTACCGGCAAGGACATCGTGGTAATGTTCGAAGGTGCATATCACGGACATAGCGACAGCGTGCTCGGTTCCAGCACGCATCAATCGAGCACGGGTCTGCTCGAGAATGCAAAACAGCAAACCATATTGACGCCGTTCAATGATCTGGAACGGCTGGATGCGACTTTACGGAAACATTCGGGTAAGACTGCAGCAGTAATAATCGAGCCGGTGTGCGGCTCCATGGGCGTTGTCATTCCTGAGCCCAATTTCTTACAGGGCGTAAGAAAACTCTGCGACGAGCATCAAGTAGTTCTGATTTTTGACGAAGTACTAACAGGTCTGCGCGTTGCAAAAGGTGGCGCACAAGCTTTATACGGAGTTCGTCCGGATCTCACCACTTTCGGAAAAGCGCTGGGCGGCGGCATGCCGATTGGAGCATACGGCGGAAGGCGCGACATAATGGACGAGCTGATGCCGATTGGCGAAGTATATCAGGCTGGAACATTCTCAGGAAATCCAGTCACTATGGCCGGTGGCATTGAAGTTCTGCGCTTGCTGGACGACGACAAGGTTTACCAGACGCTGGAAGCACGTACGGCGCAGCTTTTCGACGGTCTCGGACGGGTGATCGAAAAACGGTCGCTGCCAATTCAACTGCAGCGCGCAGGTTCAATGTTCGCCTTGATCTTTTGCGGCAAACCTGTGCGAAATTTCGATGATTCAAAACACATTGATGCCGAGCGTTTCGCAAAATTCTTCCACCTTGCCCTCAACCAAGGCATATACCTGCCGCCATCCGCAGTCGATGCCGCCTGCGTTTCAGCCGCTCACACGCAAGAAGATATCGCTGCGACGATTGAAAAAATGACGCGAGCAATCGTGCAAGTCTTTTAGACGGAAATTCAGATGTATTGAGCATAGAGTCCGCGTTCGGACTTTACCCAAATTATTCACAAGACATTCCAGTTTTTGTCGGCAGAGGGGAAATAACCTCTGACTACTCGTGTTCTCGTCATTCAGTGGCGCGACATTAGAACACTTCGCAGGCATCCAGAAGGAGAGTATATATGACACGTGGTCAAGGCGACGGCGACGGCGGCAACGCATCCGATGCAGGAGATGGCGGTAAACCAGATAAGAAGGATGATGCTGGCGGACAATTGAGCAGAGAAGCGAATAGTCCGGATTCCAATTCAATCAGCAGAAACTCCAACAGCATAAGAAATGAAACCGGTAGCGCAGAAAATGGCGGTGAAGGAGGCGAAGGAGGAGGCGAAGGTGGTGAGGGCGGAAGCGCAGAGCAACCCTGCAACGAAGAGGAAGAACAAGAAGAAGAGCGCCCAGTGCGTTCAGAACCGAAAAGAGATAACGACAGAGACTACGAATGGCCTATTTTCTTTGATGATCCGTTCGTAAAAATCGGCGCTTCCGGCGGAAGTGGAACCGAGGTCAGATCCGCCGGCGGCACACCTGCTCGCGCAGAGGATGTCGCCAGCGCCGGTGGCACGGCTGTAGTGAAACCCATGTACGACATCTCGGTGCGCTAAACCCGATTGCACTGGACTTCTTGCTTTGCCGGAGAAAAAAGGGCGACGCCTGGCGCCGCCCCTGTAATTGCGATTTTGTGATTGCGATTATCTGAATGTTCTGCGCATGCTGAACAGATCGGAGAATGTTTCCCAAATCACTGACAGTTTGCCGCCGGACGCTCCAACGGAAAGTCTGGGCAAGTGTTCAATCGGAATTTCGACAACTCTATAACCGGCTCTTTCAGCACGAATGCAAAGCTCGGCATCGACGAATGCGGTATGCGACAGAAGAGTCACGCGATCGACGATTTCTTTGCGGAAAAGTTTGATCGAGTTGACGTCTTTGTGCTTATGACCGTACAGAACACGCAGCATCAAATTATAGACTTGCGATTGAAACTTGCGGCGCGCCGGGTCGTTGCGATTGACGCGGTGACCGATGACGAAATCATGCGTCTTCAGCCCTTTTGCCATCTTGAGGATTTCTTTGGGCGCGTATTGATAGTCGCCGGGCAGAGAAAAGACCAGCTCTTTCGTGCCCGCCATGTACAGCTCGCGGATGGTGAAGCCGAAGCCTTTGTTTTCCGGGTGGTTGATAACGACCACGTTGGGAAACCATTTGGCGCACTGTTGGATAACAGCCAGGGTGTTGTCCTTGCTGCCGTCGTTGACGACGATGATTTCATAGTCGCCGCAAGCTTCCTTGAGAAGCGCATCAGCGTCCGTGATCAATTTGCCAATGGTTGTTTCGTCATTGTAGGCGGGTATCACAAGAGATACCGAGCCGGGGATGACCTGCATCCGTTTCGGCAGTGTGGCGGTGTTTGAGTTCTGCATTACGCTGATGTCACTCATTTGATATTGGCTCCGTTTTCAGCTTACGAAATCGAACTGGCAGTCACCTTTGAGGATGACTTCGGGGACTTAATTTCACGATAGAAGTTTGCGATCGCATCGATGACTGCATCGACTTGCTCATCTGTCACGCCGGGGTGCATGGGCAGCGAAAGGATGCGTTTCACGACCTTCTCGGTTTGCGGAAGCGCACCGGGCTTGTAGCCCAAGAATCCATACGCCTTTTGCAAATGCGCAGGATTCGGATAATGAATCAGAGTGCCGATGCCCTTATCGAGCAGGTATTCCTGAAGCTCGTCGCGGTGATCGGATTGAATTACGTAGAGGTGATAGACGTGCTTGCGTCCTTCTTCCTCGACCGGAATTTGAACTATATCTTTCAGGCCTTCGTCGTAGCGCTTCGCAATCTCACGGCGGCGCTCGTTCCACTGATGAACGAAAGGCAACTGGGCGGCAAGAATAGCAGCTTGCATTTCATCAAGACGGCTGTTGATGCCGACGATGTCGTGATAGTAGCGCTTGGATTGACCATAATTGCGCAGCATCACGAGCTTCTCGAAATTTTCGCGCTTGTTGGTCGAAACAGCACCGCCGTCACCAAAAGCACCCAGGTTTTTGCTCGGGTAGAAACTGAAAGCACCGTAGTCGCCCATGGTTCCGGCAACAGCGCCTTTGTAGGTCGCACCGGTCGATTGCGCGCAATCTTCGAGCAACATTATGTTGTGCTTTTGGGCAATCTTGAGCAGCGGGTCCATATCCACCATCTGTCCGTACAAATGGACAGGCACGATGGCTTTGGTCTTGGGAGTAATCTTCACTTCGACCAGATCGACGTCCATAAGGCACGTGTTGGGGTCGATATCCACGAAAACCGGCGTAGCACCGGTCATGGTAATCGCGGAGATGGTGGGCACGGCAGTGTGTGCCACCACAATAACCTCATCACCCGTCGTCACACCGGCAGCCGCCAGCGCCAGATAAATCGCCTCGGTCCCGGAAGCGCAACCAGCCGAATAACCGGCTCCCAGCCACTTCTCGAAGTCGGCTTCAAATTTTTCCAGTTCGCTGCCCAATATGTAATGACCGCTTTCCAGAACGCGATGGACAGCCGTGTCGATCTGCGTCTTATAGGTCTGGTAGTGCAGCTTCATGTCGCCGAATGGGACTTTCACCGATGAGCTCCTTTTACTGTAGAAACGGGTCCATCAATACTAGAAGAAATGGTCAAGAAGCAGATTAAGGGCAACTTAATTGACATCTTTGCAGAAGCAACAGTGCGCTGGCATTTCCGGCAATTGTGCCCTTCTTGCGTGGTAAAATCATTGCCTCTGATTCACGTGCCTGCGCCTGCTCAAACGCGCACGCAGTCCTCGTTTCAATCAGAGCCCGTGATTCGCGAATGCTTAGCGCAAATTTAGAGAGCGAATCCATACAAGAAGTATCAAACAAGGGTCATCATGATCGAACAATTTAAAGGTAAGACGGCTCTCATAACCGGTGGCATGGGCTTCATCGGTTCCAATCTTGCAATCAAGCTGGCTGAGCTGGGCGCCAAAGTAACCATCCTCGACGCGATGATCCCGGACTACGGCGGCAACGTATATAACGTCACCGAGTCCGACAGGATTCGCATCAATTTTTGCGACATCCGCGACCAGCAAGCCGTCAATTGGCTCGTGCGCGACCAGGATTTCGTTTTCCACCTGGCCGGTCAAGTTTGCCACCTGATGAGCCTCTCCAATCCGTTTCCCGATATCGAGATGAACATCACCGGCACCGCCATCGTTATGGAGGCGCTGCGCAAGCACAATCCCAAGGCGATTCTCGTAAATGCAGGCACCCGTGGACAATACGGACCGGCAGTCTCATTCCCGGTCAATGAAGAAGCGCCGACCAACCCGAAAGGCATATACGAAATTTCCAACCTGACCGCCGAAAAAATCATCAAGGTTTATAACGATGTGCACGGCATCCGCTCGGTCAATCTGCGCTTGAGCAACCTCTACGGTCCACGCTCGCAGATGATGCACTCTCGCTTCGGCGTGTTCAACTGGTTCATCCGCCTGGCCATGGATGACGAAACCATTCAGTTATTCGGCGACGGCAGCATCCTGAGAGACTTCGTCTATGTGGATGACTGCATCGACGCCATCCTTCGCGTCGCCACCACGCCCGAATGCTACGGCGAGATATTCAATGTCGGCTCGGACAAGCCGATTACTTTCCGCGAGCTTTGCGACACCATCGTTAGGGTCGCAAAATCGGGACGCTGGGAATTCGCTGAATTCTCCGCAGAAAGAAAAGCACAGGAGCCCGGCGACTTCTATTCGGATATATCCAAGATTGAACGCTTCACAGGCTGGCGCCCGACCACAGAATTGGAAGACGGCATCAAAAAAACAATCGACTACTACTCGACCTGCCGCGACCACTATTGGACCAAACCTGAGAAAACAGCCACGGCGAAAACTGCTGAAAAGCTCACCACTGCAACAAAACGATAAGCAAAAACGCCTATCTTGCGGGTTAACCCCAGTGTTTATTTTCGCGCACGAGTGAAAATTGAAGTGGGGGAGACACTCATGAAAAACAAATCAGCCAAAGTTCTAACTTCGCTATTCGCGTTCGGTCTGACCGCTGGCGCCGTGCCCGCGCGCGCAGATAAAGCCGCGGTGGAAACAGCCGAAGCAAGCGTAAAAATGTTCGAGCAACGCTCAGGCACGAACAATTCGTCTTATACCAGCCTACTGATGTACCTGGCTGGGGTATATCTGGCGAACGACAGAGAGAAAGACGCTGAGATCATATACAACAAAGCAATCTTCAATCTCAAATCGAAACCGGATAGGAAAGCTGAAGTGCCCGCCTTGATGCTGAACTGGGCAATGCTGCTGGCATCGAACAAAGGTGCATCTAAAGAAAAAGCGGAAAAAGCATTGTCGGATGGACTGAAACTCGCAAACGACTTGCCGGCCGCCTCCAAAGAGCGGATCAATTATCTGATAGGAACAATCAATTTCTACAACGTAATTGGCAATCCTGCCGAGAAGCAAGCCCGCATCAAAGCAGCCGATGAGCATCTTGCCACGCTGGAGAAAAACGAAAAACTAAACAATGAAGAAATCACCAATGTCGCAGCGAATCTAGTGAAACTGGCAGAGATTCAAACGTTTCCCATGCCGGTCATGCGTTTGCGCTACCAGCCTCCGGTGTTTCAAGTAGTGCCGGACAACTCGCCGGACAAACCGAACACAGTGCGAGCAAAAGAGTTCAAGTCGGCGGAAGCTTTCCAATTGCGCGCGATAAAACAATACGATCGTTTGCCGGAAACGGTGCCCTGGCGCATCGAAGCGCACAGAAAGTTGATTCTCTGGTATCGCAGCCTGGGTCAGACGAAACAGGAAGAGTTTCAAATTCAGCAGTTGGGCAAAATCATGCACACTACAGATCGCGACAAACTGTTTCCCCAGCCGGCACCCTGCCCGGCATGCGGCATGGGTTAGGGCAGAGAATATAAGCCGGTGCAGAAGTCGAAACCTAAACTAGGACTTTCTCTCATGCCGACTGAAGATTTTCAGATGGCGACCGAGCAATTGTTTGAAGAAGAAAGAGTCGAGTCGCTTGAATGGAGTTTTGATTTCACCTGGAACGGTGTAGTCGTCGATCCGTGGGCGCTAGAATTGATAGACAAGTATAGTGAAGCAAATGCACTGACAGGTCACGGAGTGAACCTATCGCCACTTTCGGCGCGGTTTTCGAAACGACAAGAAGAATGGCTGGCACGCGCCAGGGAAGAGTTTAAAACGCGAAAGTACGTTCATGCATCCGAGCATTTCGGATTTTCTGAAGCAGGCCCGATTAAACATGGCGCATCACTATCGGTACCAATGGATGCAGCGTCTTTGAAAGTCGGCAAAGAGATGTTGAAACGCTACGCAGATGCCACGGGATGCCCCGTCGGTCTGGAGAACTTAGCATTTGCGTTTAGCATCAATGATGTGAAAAAGCAGGGACATTTTATCGACGAATTGATTTCGTCCGTTAATGGTTTTCTCCTTCTCGATCTGCACAATATCTTTTGCCAGATCGCAAACTTTGGGATTTCTGAACTTGAATCGTTAAACTCCTACCCACTCGACAAAGTGCGAGAAATCCACATCTCCGGCGGCTCCTGGAGTCCGTCCATATCAGGCAAGCGGGCTGCAGTACGTCGCGACACACATGACGATGGAGTACCGCAAGAGGTTTTCAATCTTGCCGCCTTAGCACTAAAGCTTTGCCCCAATATTGAATTCGTTATTTTTGAACGCCTCGGCAATACGATGTTCTCCCTCGAAGCTCAAAGCGAGTTTCGGGACGATTTCGAGTCGATGGAGCAGATATTGGAGTTTTGCTATGCCTGACACACTCAAACTTCAAGAGTTCCAAGACGCGCTAAATGAGCTGCTGGCGAGTGGAAAATCACATGCAGAAATAATGGAGGAATTGAATTCGAATCCTCAATTTGAAAGTTATCGCGAATACATTAGCGAATTCGATCCTGATATGGTCGAGGTGGCGCGCGAGCTTATGGGCAAGTGGGCGCAGCGAGTGAATGATGCGCACCATCCTAATAACGCCGGAACAGAGATTCCGTAGCTGTCAGGGAAAACCCTGTGTACTTAGATTGCGCCGGTAGCTAGACTGGCAAAGTCGGAGCTTTCTTCCGGCTTTGGAATCACTTACTAACAAACAAACTGACCTGGTGGGGCATTGCGCTGCTCAGCGTGCCACGCGCTGAGGTTTCACGCTGCGCCCCAAATCCACTTTATTGGAGGACTTATTATGCGCGCCAAAACTCTATTGCTGACTGTGGGAACCGCTTTCGTTGTTCACGGGCTGATCTCGCATCTTTATTCGCAGGGCATGTCGGCTACTACACCCAGCACAACAACTGTTGACGCGAAAGATACCTATTCCAAGCTGCTCGGCCCAGCCGCCAAAGCGAAGGACGGAAAGCGCGCGCGTCTGGACGTCGCATTCTGCATTGACACCACCTCGTCCATGCAAGGTGAAATCGACACGGTCAAAGCGAAAGTCAAATCAATGGTGAGCCAACTCAGCGCCAGCAAGGAAAAGCCTATTGTCCGCGTGGGTTTGGTCGCTTATCGAGACAAAGGAGATGACTACGTCACCAAAGTGTTTCCTTTCTCGGAAAACATAGATACAGTCGTGAAAGATATTTCCGAACTCGCGGCTGAGGGCGGCGGAGACGGTCCGGAGGCAGTAGACTGCGGTTTGCATTCGGCGGTCAACGACCTGAAATGGAACGAAAGGGAAAAAACGGCGAAATTGCTTTTTTTGATTGGAGACGCGCCACCGCACCTGGAAGGAAGAACTTACGATTGGAAGGCTGAATCGAAGGATGCGATTGCCAGAGGAATTCACATAAATACAATCGGTTGTGCAGGTTTAGAAACAACAGAGGAAGAGGGTGGAATCACCGTCTTCAAAAAGATCGCACAACTCACGAATGGAAACTTCGAACCTCTCTCCTATCACACCGAAATCGTGCGGGCAGATGGAAAACATGAAACGCTCGTGACAGCAGGAGGCGCAACTTACGCTGTCACATCCACTGAAAAAGATGCCTGGAAAAAAGGAGCAGAAGAACTCGCATCAACCGGAGCGGCAACTGCCGTGGCGATGGACGGCGTTTCTCTGCAAGGCGCAACGAATGGAACAATCGGACCGGCTGGAGCCGAGGCAATCTACATAAGCGGCGTCAATACAGCCGGAACAGTATCAGTCCGTTCCGACAACAATCTGGACTCGATCATGCTAAAAGGCGCATCGGAAGCACTCAGCAACATCATGAAATAGCTGCGCAAACTTAAAGAAGCGGCGGGTCTAACTTCGCTCAGCGCTCTGAGCTGTCGAAAGACTCGCCGCTTCCATATGCGACGTTTTCTCTAAAGTTGTCTGCAAAAGACTTCGTTCTCAGCAATGCCAGACCGATGCCTTCTTGATCCATAACGCTCGGGCGATAAGGGTCGGTAACTTGATCGTGACCCATCTGGCGAAGCACCTGCTGAATACACCAGGTGCCGTACTCTTCGATGGACTCGGCGAATTGCCTCTCGTCAGGCGTAATGCCTATTGCGATAAACAGACCGAAGCCGCCGGACGGCAAGTAATACCAACAGTCAGGCGCATCATCCGGATACCAGATGAAGATGTTCGTGAGCTTTGATTGAGAATTAGGAATAATCGGTCCGTTCAAATCAATCCTGACGCCGGGCGAAAGCGTGCCGGCATGATTGAGTATGTAGAACGCCATGGTGCGCAGGATTTGAACCGCCCAGGGCATGTCCTCTTTGGACTTGATCATGATTTCGCAACCGAAGCCTGTGACTTCTGCGGGTGAATCTTGCAGCCAGGGGCTGCTCAGTCCAGCAGTGACATAAGTCCAATAGGGTCTGGTCGGATCGGGTGAATAGACAAGAACATTCAGGTGCTGTTCGTCAAGATTCGGATCACCGGGATCGCCCGTCTCGCCTCTTTCTTTCTGATCCTCGGGAAGAATTACATCTTCCTCGGCGAGCACCGGTGGCGGTGCGTATGGACCGGGCGTGACATAAGCAGGCTCACCGAACAATTCTCGATACAACTCGTCGCGGCTATGCCACGATTCGATTAATAACTTGCGCGAGCGCACGGCAGTTTCGCGCGCTTCCTCGGGTGACAAGCGCTGCCCTTGAAGCATTCTGAAGATTCGCGAATCCGGTTCCTCTTCATCTTCATCAGGAATGTTGGATGCAACAAGTTTTTGCGCGTCAAGCTGATCGCGATCACAACCTTTTTCCGAATGTGCCTTTGGTGTTTTCGAAACGTCGGATTTATTCGTGGCTTCTTTCTTTTGTGTTGGCTTCTTCGGCTTTTCTTCGTCGCCGGATTTGCGCTTGGGCACTTAGTCTTCCTCGAGCTTAAGTACAGCCATAAATGCTTCCTGCGGAATCTCGACTCGACCGACGGACTTCATCCGCTTCTTACCTTCTTTCTGTTTCTCGAGAAGTTTGCGCTTACGAGAAATGTCACCGCCATAGCACTTGGACAAAACGTCTTTACGCTGCGCGGAAACTGTTTCACGCGCAATGATCTTGCCGCCGATTGCAGCTTGAATTGGAACCTCGAACATCTGGCGAGGGATGAGCTTCTTCAACTTTTCAGCCAGAAGTCTGCCGTAGCCCGCGGCTCGCTCGCGGTGAACGATAGCCGACAGAGCATCGCACGGCTCGCCGCCGATGAGGATATCCAGTTTTACAAGGTTCGATTCTCTGTATTCATTGAAGTGATAATCGAGACTTGCATAGCCGCGAGAGCGAGACTTCAATTGATCGAAAAAGTCGGTGATGATTTCCGCCAGCGGCAGCTCGTAATGCAGCATCGCGCGGCGCGGGTCGAGGTATTTCATATCATGGAAAATACCGCGCCGTCCCTGGCAGAGTTCCATAATCTGACCGACAAAGTCATTGGGCACCATAATCGAAGCAGTCACATAAGGCTCTTCGATCATCGTGCGATAGTTCGGATCAGGCAAAAACGCCGGGTTTTCGATCATGAGCACAGAGCCGTCTGTTTTCGTCACGCGATAAACAACTGACGGTGCAGTGGTGATGAGACGAAGATCGTATTCGCGTTCCAGACGCTCTTGAATGATCTCCATGTGCAGCAGTCCGAGGAATCCGCAGCGAAAACCGAAGCCGAGAGCCTCCGAGGTTTCCGGCTCATATTGCAAAGACGAGTCGTTGAGAATGAGCTTCTCGAGCGCTTCGCGCAAGTCAGGATACTGCTCGTTATCGACAGGGTAGAGACCTGCATAAACCATCGGCTTGGCTGGACGATAGCCGGGCAACGGCTCCGGTGCAGCCTTATCAGTGTGCGTAATGGTATCGCCGACGAGCGTCGCAACGTCCTTGATAGAAGCTGCCAGATATCCCACTTCACCGGGCCCGAGCCGATCTACTTTGAATTGCTGCGGACGCAGGACGCCCAATTCGGTGACTTCGAAATCAGTGTCGTTTTCCATGAAAGTGATTTTGTCACCCATGCGAATTTCGCCGTCTTTGACACGGAAGTAGACGATGATGCCGCGATAGCTTTCGAAATAGCTGTCGAAAACCAGCGCGCGCAGAGGGTCTTTCACTGTGTTAGGCGGAGGCGGAATGAAGTTGACGATCGCCTCGAGAGTTTCCTCAATGCCGATGTAATTCTTTGCCGAAGCCAGAACAGCATGGCTGGCGTCCAGTCCGATCACCTCTTCGATCTCGGCTTGAATGCGCTCTGGATCGGCGCTCGGAAGGTCGATTTTGTTGATAATCGGGACAATCTCGAGATTGTTTTCCACAGCCAGGTGAACATTGGCGAGCGTCTGCGCTTCCACACCCTGGCTGGCATCCACCACCAGCAGCGCGCCTTCGCAAGCTGCCAGACTGCGCGAAACTTCGTAACCGAAGTCGACGTGTCCGGGGGTGTCGATCAAATTGAGAATGTAATTCTTGCCGTCTTTTGCCGTATATTCCATGCGCGCCGGCTGCGCTTTGATGGTGATGCCGCGCTCGCGCTCGATATCCATGGTGTCCAAAATCTGCGCCTGCATGTCACGCTTGGCGATGGTTTTGGTGTATTCCAATAAGCGATCGGCCAGGGTCGACTTGCCGTGGTCGATGTGGGCAATGATGGAAAAATTGCGGATGAGATTCGGGTCTGCTGTCACTGGCTTCCAATTCGAATTGATGAGCGCGGCTTCACAAAGACCGGAGCGCGCGCATGAGGTCTGTACGAACCGTATATTAACAGGCAAAAGCCCGCCAGTTCACCACCTGAAGGTTTTGACAAGGAAAGAGTAACTAAAGCTTTGCACCAGGAGTGCCGGCCGGAGCTTTACCAAACGAGCCGAAAAACTTCGCCCTTTAGGGCGGAGATGGAAAGGCGCCAAATATCACTCAGGAGAGCGCTGTTGTGGCGGTATTTTGTCACAAAGATCAAATGCACTTGCAGACTCGAAACGCAGTGCCGTCCGGATCTAATTTTATTTGCATCTCGCACATACCAATCACATACTATACATATGATGGTATATTCTGCCTACCGATTTAGACTCGAGCCAAATGGTCAACAAAGTGACCGTTTGAGTCAGTTTGCCGGCTGTGCTCGTTTGGTCTGGAATAAAAATCTTGAACGGCAAAAAGGACAATTAGAGCAAAAGAAAAAAGTATTCAGCTATGCTGAATCGTGTAAGGCATTGACTCAATTTAAGAAAGAAGTTTCTTTTCTCACAGATGTTCATTCGCAGCCACTTCAGCAAGTTTTAAAAGATCAAGATCTGGCGATGAGGGATTTTCTAGCTGGGTTAAAAGGCATGCCTCGCTTCAAGAAGAAGGGGCGTCATGACTGTTTCAGATTTCCGCAAGGTGTAAAAGTCGACGAGAAAAAAATCTATCTGCCAAAAATTGGCTGGGTAAAGTTTCGCAAGAGTCGCGAAATTGTAGGCACCATAAAGAATGTGACGGTTTCAAGAACCGGCGGCAAATGGTTTGTCTCAATTCAAGTTGAACGCGTAGAAGTGGAACCGAAACATCCAAGCAGCACCGCAGTTGGTATCGATCTCGGCGTAGCACTCTTCGCCACGCTCTCAGATGGACAGGTGTTCAAGCCGGTTGACAGCTTCAAAGTGCGTCAAAAGAAATTAGCAAATCAGCAACGCAGCCTGGCAAGAAAGGTGAAAGGCTCTGAAAATTGGAAGAAACAGAAATCAGCAATTCAAAAAACGCATGTGCGAATTGCAAACATGCGAAGAGACTATCTGCACAAGTTATCGACAAAAATCAGCAAGAGCCACGTTGTAATTTGTCTTGAAGACTTAAAAGTGCAGAATATGACCAGATCCGCTAAGGGAACACAGGAAAAGCCAGGCAAGAACGTAGCTGCGAAATCTGGATTAAATAGAAGTATTTTGGACCAGGGATGGTATGAGTTCAAAAGGCAACTGATGTACAAACAGGCATGGCGCGGTGGTCACGTAGTTTTGGTCAACCCTAAATACAGCAGTCAGAAATGCTCAAACTGCAGCTTCACGAGCGCCGAAAATCGAAGAACACAGGCTAACTTTAATTGCATCGGTTGCCATTATGTTCTGAATGCCGACTTGAATGCGGCAAAAAACATTCTTGCGGCGGGGCGCGCCGTAATCGCCTGTGGAGATATCGGGCAGGATGCTGCCTGAGCCCAGGAATCTCTCGCTTCCGGGCGGAGAGGACGTCAATTAAAACCAAGTTAGGTTAGGCCAGGCTCCGCGCTTGTCAACAGCAGCGATAAACAGTGTAAACCTGCCATCTGCCGCAGATTTCACCGCAGTCTGAGCATGTTAAAATTCGATTTTAGGGTGTAATTGGGCTTTGACGCGTCTTGAAGCGCGATTGCCGCTCTGATAACCGTTGGCGACCCTGGCGACCTTTCCCCACCAACCGCCCGACCAGCTCATTTATATGCCAAAGAAGCAAACACGGAGTCACATGACGCATCCATTTCTCAAAGAGCTTGCCAAAAGACCGCTGCTCGCGGACGGAGGCATCGGGACGTTGCTCTACGCACGCGGAGCTTCGCCGGAAGCAAGCTTCGAGCATCTCAATCTGACCAGGCAGGATGACATTCAGCAGGTCCATATCGACTACATCAACGCAGGCGCAGATGTTATCGAGACTAATTCATTCTCGGCCAACAGATTCCGCCTGGCTAGCTTCGGTTTGGAAAACGAAACGCACAAGATCAATTTGTGGGCTGCGAAAATTGCTCGCAACGCGCGTGAGGTCAGCGGTCAGCCGGTATTCGTAGCCGGCTCGGTGGGTCCTACCGGAAAATTGCTGGCGCCTATAGGTGATGTCACAAAAGACGATCTGAAATCTGCATTTACAGAACAGATGGAGGCGCTTCTGGCTGGTGGTGTGGATTTGTTTCTCATCGAAACAATGTCGTCGCTGGAAGAAACAGCGATTGCCGTGAGAGCGGCCCGCGCAGTTTCAAAACTCCCTGTCGTTGCACAATTGAGTTTCTCCCCTGACGGTCACACGCTTCTGGGCGTCACACCCGAAGATGTGATCAAACTCTTTGTTGATCTCGCTGAAGATGCGCCGGACGTTATTGGTATCAATTGCGGTGCCGGCCCCGGACCTGTATTCGACTCTCTATTGCGCCTATCGCACTCGTTGAAAGAAAGAGGCGTAGACACCTCGAAGATCAGCTATTCTTGCCTGCCCAACGCGGGTCAGCCCAGCTTGAGCGGCGGCAGATATAAATTTATGTCCGGACCGGACTATTGCGCATCATATGTTGAACCCTATGTGCGCGCCGGTGCTCGATTGATCGGCGGATGCTGCGGTACAACTCCGAATCACATAAAAGCAATGCGCGCAGAACTCGACAAATACATCGCCTCGCAAAAAGCGGCATCGATGGCGACTGCGGCGGAATTGCCTGCGCTCAAGCCGGAAGCATTGATTTCAACGCAAGACAAGGCAAGACCTTCAGATACAAAGAAAGAAACACCCACGGTCAAAAGCGAATTGCCCGCACTGGCAGCCCGATTGGCGGCAGCGAAAGAAAACCCGAAAAACGGTGATTTCTATGTCAGTGTGGAATTGGATCCGCCCAAAGGGGCAATCGCAAGAAAGATCCTGCAAGCAGCCGAGACTCTCAAAGAAGCAGGCGCCGACGCCATTAACGTCGGCGACAGCCCAATGGCACGAGTGCGCATGTCATCACTTGCTACATGCCAATTGATTTCTCAAAACGTAAAAATCGAAACCATCATTCACTTCACAACTCGTGACCGCAATTTGATGGGCATACAAGCAGACTTGCTCGGATGCCAGGCGCTGGGCATTCACAACGTCATCGCGCTGACCGGAGACCCACCCGCGCTGGGCAACTACGTGCATGCAACCGCAGTGTATGACGTCGACTCGGTCGGCTTGATCAAAATAATCAGCCAGCTAAATCAAGGATTGGACATCGCAGGCAATTCGATTGGAACACCGACCAGTCTTTCAATCGCCTGCGCATTGAACCCGACTCACGAAAATCGCGCCCAGGAGTTAGATCGCTTCGGCAAGAAAATCGAGGCGGGTGCTCACTTTGCGATGACTCAGCCGCTCTATCAACTGAGCGATCTCACCGACTTTCTGGACGAATTCGGCGAGTGCAAAATTCCAATCTTGGTCGGCATTATGCCGTTGCATAGTTTTAAACATGCAGAATATCTGCACAACGAAGTTCCTGGAATCACCATTCCGGAGAAGGTGCGCAAAGCCATGGAGAAGGCGGGCGATCAAGGCGCCGCTGTTGGTCTGGAACTTGCAGAAGAGCTTCTTGAAGAATTGCGCCCGCTTTGCCAGGGGACTTACGTCGTCCCGTCATTCGGCAGATACGACGACATGTGCCAGTTCGTCAAACGCATCAAACTCAAATCGCAAGCGAAAGCCGGCGCAAAGAGCTAATCGAGTCGGTATGAAAAACCGGAAGCATCGACAACCCAGTGGTCACCACCAGTGGTGCGAACAGCCGTCATATGAGGATGAATGCATACTATTGCGCCGGTAGAGTATTCCGCAAAGACCAGCTTTCCAGCGTTGTCCGAGTAAAAGCGGCTGCCATCCGGAGCGACCTGCGGAGCCGCCAGCGAAGACAACGGCGCTATGGTATGGCTCTTTACCTGAGACGCATCGAAGATAGAGAGTCCAAAAGCTGATGTTCCGCCGCTGCTATTCATGTTTTACAACTCCATAAAAACGTTCAGGCTGCATTCAAGTGCCGAATTTAATGATTGAATTGTATGGAACGATTTGGAAATGTTTCGGAAGCCTGGAAAAGCTGCTAGCCCGGTCGATTGACCAGGCTAGGCTTCTGCACCAAACTTTGAACACGAACCTATTTCTATCCGGATTATCTGGTTTGTTTCACGAGCCTAGATGACCTTGTCGAATTTGAAAGCATCGTGCTCGGTGGAAGTGTCGGTTGCCACACTCTGAGTATCGGTCGGATCGTCGATGCGCATTTGAATCATCGCCGCCTTCTCGAAGCGATTGGTTTTCTTAAGCAAACTGACATACAGTTCCAGTGCGTCGATGGTTCGCCTGTGCTGTCTGCCGTATGCTTTCGTGCGTATATTAATCGCTCTTTTGAGCAGAGGCTCTGCCACTGCATAGCGCTCTTGCGCCATGTACACGCGGGCAAGATTCTTCAATTCCGTCGATACCGTATGGTGTTCATCCCCAAATGCGTCCTCACGAATTTGAAGCGCTTCGATAAGCAAAGGCTCCATTTCCTTGTACATTTTGCGGCGGCAGTAGAGGTCCGCCAATTTGGTCAACGCATCAGCGACAGAGACATTCTTGTTGCCGACCATCTGGCGCAACAACGTGATTTCGGACTTCGCTTCCGCAATCATCGAATCAGTGACTTTGATTTTCTCGCTTTTGCCGCTCAGGTCCGTGTGTGAGAGACCGACCTCTTCATAATCGCTGGTGGCGGACGCGGGCTTAGAATTCTCTTTGCTCGACTTCATTTTGGCAAAATAGGCATCGACCGAGGGAATGCCGCCCATTGAAAGCGTAAGAGGCGTGTCCTGCAGTGTGCGTCGCGCTTGAGGAGGAATGGTTCCACCACGGCGCGCGGCGGCGGCTTCTTTCTCTTTCTTCTTCAAGCTGATTTCGTACAACTTCTGACCGACCGCGGCAGCGCCGGCGCGATGCGGGGAAGCAGCAACCTCGAGAATACTGAGCGCGCGTTCGTAGATAGATTCAGCTTTCAATAGATCTCCGCTCTCTAAGTAAAGCGCGGCGAGCCGCTGAAGCGTAATCGCCACTTCAGGGTTGTTCGAGCCCAAGGCCTGCTCTTGTATCGCCAGGAATCTTTCGACATCTTCGATGCTGTTCACTTTCATATTGTCACCGGCTTTGAATCCACACTCCATTTATCAAAAGCGCCATTAAAAATAGGCGGCGCCACGAGCACCATGCGCGGTGCTCTCGCATCTGAGCTGCAAGCTAAATAATTTATTTGGCTACCAGGTCACTCACCAGAGAAATCCTCTCGCAGGAGGACCCGATATCATTCTCCCCCCAATTTCGGGTTGTTTCATTCCCCCATACTTATAAATATGTACGGGGTAGGGGATACAAAAGGAAGGGATTGAAACAGCAAGAGTGCCAGCCTGTTGGGGTTAGAGCCCAAATTTAGACCGGTTTTGGCTCACTGGGCTGATTGCCTCTCTTTTTTGCTGCCGACTCTTGCCCTCTAACGTTGAAATACTTAGCTTCCGGGTGCACAACCACAATTGCGGAAGTAGATTGTTCGGGGACCAATTGGTACTCCTCGCTCAATGCCATGCCTATGCGCTCCGGCTTCAAAAGTTCGAACAACTGCACCTGATCTTCCAGATTCGGGCAAGCAGGATAGCCGAAGCTGTATCTGGTGCCTCGATACCCTTGCTGGAAAAACTTGTTGCGGTCCTCCTCGTCGAATTTTACGAGCCCCAGCTCCTCTCGGACGCGCTTGTGAATAACCTCGGCAAGACCTTCCGCCGACTCTACCGACAGACCGTGAAAATATAGATAATCAGTGTACTTGTCACTCTTGAAGAGCGTCTCCGAATGCACGGAAGCGCCACTGCCCATAGTCACTACCTGAGCGGGCAATACATCAATCAAGCCTTCTTGCCGTGAATGGAAAAAATCGGAGATGCACAGATGCCGAGCGTGATCCTGACGCGGGAATGAGAAACGCGTCCACTCTTGTAGATCGGGAATGTCAGAGGCATTTAACTTAAGCACCGAGCCCGGCTTTACTCCCAGGGCGGCAACCGCTTTGAGGAACGCCTCATTGACCTGGTAGACAATCAAATCGTTGCCGTCCGCCTGGCACGGGAAGTAACCGTAAACAGCCCTCGGTACCAGCAATTTCTTTTCGATGCACTCTTCTTCCAGTTTGCGCAACACCGGTCTGATACGCTCGTCCAGAAGTTGCTCGTAATCGGCATCCGAGGTCTCGCCCTGCCGAACGCGCCACTGCCCGCGCACCAGAGCGTTTTCATTTATGTATTTGAAGACCTCGGCAAGCGGAACGTCGTCAACGATCTTGCTGCCCCAAAATGGCGGTGCAAAAGTGTCCTCGCCGCGCTTCACATCGGAAACTTCCACGTGATGGGGCTTCGAGCCATTTTTCGGCGAAGCCTCGGCGACGGCGACTTCCTCTTCTTCCTCAATTTCATCGCAATCAAGTCTGGCACCCATCATCTTCGTGAGCAATTCTTGATCTTTATTCGCCAACCCTTCCATGATTTTCAAGTCGTCGAAAGCGTCTTGCCCGTAAAAAAGCGTTCCTTTATAGACGCGGCGGCAGTCATCTTCGACGTACCGGCGAGTCAGCGCCGCTCCACCCAGAATTACCGGAGTAGAAATACTGCGCTGGTTCAAAATCTCCAGATTCTCTTTCATGATCACTGTCGACTTCACCAGCAATCCGCTCATGCCGATGCAATCGGCCTTGTTTTCCACTGCCGAGGCAATGATGTTTTCGATCGGCTGCTTGATGCCGAGGTTGATCACCTTGTAGCCGTTGTTGCTGAGAATAATGTCGACGAGATTCTTGCCGATGTCGTGGACATCGCCTTTTACCGTGGCCAGCACCATGGTGCCGCGCTGCGACCCCTCGACCTTTTCCATAAACTGTTCGAGATAAGCCACCGATGCTTTCATCGTTTCTGCAGACTGCAAGACGAACGGCAATTGCATTTTGCCGGCGCCGAAAAGATCGCCCACCACCTTCATGCCTTCGAGCAAAATCGAATTGATAATCTCCAAAGGCGCGTACTTCTTCAAGGCGATGTCCAGGTCTTTCTCGAGCGAAACGCGGTTGCCGTCGATGATGCGCTCTTTGAGCACGTCCTCGATTTGCTGCGGACCCTTTGACTTGACTGCGGTCGTCTTTTTGCTGTCGTTGTTTTGATAATACGCAAGCAGCACGAACAGCGGGTCATAGTCAGGAGTGCGCTCGTCGAAGACCAGTTTTCTGTGCAACTCGCGCTCGGCTTCATCTATTTTGTAGAGAGGCAAAATCTTTTGCGCGTTCACTATCGCCATGTCGAGACCGGCTTCAACAGCGTAATGCAAGAAAACAGAATTGAGAATTTGCCTTATATGCGGATCGAAACCGAAGGAAATGTTGCTGACACCAAGAACGGTCTTAACGCCCGGCAGCGTTTCCTTGATCATGCGAATGCCGTCCAGGGTCGCCAATCCGAGCTTACGGTCGTCTTCGTTGCCTGTAGAAAGAGTGAATGTCAAAGCGTCGAAAATCAAATCTTCAGGACGCAGACCTTCGGCAAGAGAAATATCGTAAATGCGTTTGGCAATTTCGAGTTTTTTCTCCGCCTCTTTGGCCATGCCGTTTTCATCGATAGTCAATGCAACGGTCGCGGCACCAAAACGTTTTATCAAACGAACTTTCTTGATCATCTTCTCGACGCCGTCTTCGAGGTTGATCGAATTGATGATCGGGCGACCGGCAATCAGCTTCAAAGAAGCTTCCAGTACGGGATATTCAGTTGAGTCGATGACCTGCGGAATTTGCAGCTCGGTGTTCAAGCGCTTTATGAAGGTCGACATGTCCTTCACTTCGTCGCGCCCGACATAAGCCGTGCACACATCTAAAACATGCGCGCCTTCCTTCTCCTGGTCGCGCGCCATCGCCACCATGCCGTCCCAATCTTCTTTGTTGAGCAGTTGCTTGAACTTGCGGCTGCCATTGGTATTGGTGCGCTCGCCAATAATCAGCGGCGCAGGATCGACGTGCAAAGCTACGGATGTGTAAATGCTGGCGGCAGCCGGAGTGTACTCAGGGTGCCGCTGTTTGGGCGCCACATGTCCGACCTTTTCCACCACCCGTTGCAAGTGCGCAGGCGTCGTGCCGCAGCAACCACCGATGATGTTGACGCCCAGTTCGTTGACAAAATACTTGAGAGAGTCGGCCAGCTCTTCCGGCGTGAGCTTGTAAACCGTCTGCCCGCCTACGTTTTCAGGCAAGCCGGCGTTGGGCAGACAGGAGACATACTTAGTGGTGTTGAGCGTCAAATATTGAACAGGGTCAATCATCTCCTGCGGGCCTGTGGCGCAGTTGATGCCGATAACATCGATCGGAAAAGCGCCGAGCGTAGCCAGTGCGGCGGAAATATCGGTGCCGACCAGCATGGTGCCGAGAGGCGGCGCCTCGATAGTCACCTGCGTGATGATCGGAACTTTGCGTCCGATTTTGGCAAAGTAATCGACCATAGCCACGACAGCCGCTTTGGCCTGAAGCAAGTCTTGTCCGGTTTCGAACTGTAGCGCGTCGACACCGCCGTCCACCAGCCCGGAGACCTGGATGTAATAAGCCCGGCACATATCATCAAAGCTGATATGTCCCAGAGAAGGAAGCTTGGTCGTCGGTCCTATGGAGCCGGAAACGTAGCGCTGCTGCCCGTTCTTTGACCATGAGTCCGCCACCTCGCGCGCCAATTCAGCCGCTCGTTTGTTCAGCTCGTAAGCCCTATCCTCCAGCCCGAACTCCGCCAGAACAACCGGCGAACCGCCAAAGGTATTGGTTTCCACAACATCGCAGCCGACTTTGAAAAACGACTCGTGGATCTCTTTTATTACTTCAGGACGGCTGACGACCAGAATTTCCGGGCAATTTTCCGCGCCCTGGTAGTCGTCCAGCGTCAAATCATAAGTATGGATAGACGTGCCCATCGCCCCATCGAAGATGAGGACCTTTTCTTTGAGCGCGTCAATAAATGTCATCGGTGCCACCTGGGAGCGGTTTCAGCCCCGCTCGAATATAAAGCTCAACCAGGCCGGCGAGCTTCAGGTTCAATTATTGCCGATTATGCGCCCCTGGGGCAAAGATTGTGAATTGGCTAATTAAGCCAGAATGCGGCGTCCGGGCTTCCAGTCCACCTCGCAAGTGCCCTTTTTACAAACAGGCTGGCTCTCTTGCGATTCGGCCGGCGGAACCTCGAAGGTAGTATCTCGGGGAGTCTTAAGACCGCGACTGTAGCTCTTAGCTTTGGCAAAATCAATCGAATGGTCGGTTGAGTGGCTGGTTCGCTTTCTCATTTTTAGATCTCCCGGAATCCTGCAAGGCGGCTTTCACAAGCTGGACACTTCCTTGCAGATGCTTTGTTCCTCGCCCGAACGGGCTTTACAACGTATCGCGGGGGAAAAATTAGCCCCATCCAAGATTAATTATGGGTTTCTTATACAATTAAGCGTTATCGAAAGGAAAACCCACACTTAGACTCACTTAGATCAACTCAGATCAACTCAGATCAACTTAGATCAACCTAAATTCAGTCGGATTTCAAAACCAATGACCGCCAACGAAGATTCAATAAACGCGCTCAAAGAGGCTTTGAAAGTATCGCCGGATAACGCGCCACTGCGCATTCATCTGGGCGATATGCTCAATTCCACCGCCCGCTATGATGAAGCCGAG
>Ga0268299_1001290_pt1 | contig 47533 bp, 41 predicted proteins | sample NOBtaG_FD_193484 | JGI IMG/M metagenome (GOLD analysis project Ga0268299, IMG submission 193484) | Activated sludge microbial communities from bioreactor in Nijmegen, Gelderland, Netherland - NOB reactor | ecosystem: Engineered > Bioreactor > Aerobic > Activated sludge | place: Netherlands... | reverse complement strand
CCAGGTCGTCAAAGGATTTCCGCCCCGCCACGGCGACAATCACGGACATTGGCAGACACCTCGATAACCAACCTTCCACCATCGCACAACGCCGCGCTACGCTGGACAACGTCCCGGCCCCGGAGTGACGACGTTGATTACTCAAGAAGGCATCGAACGACGCATCGCCCGGCTTCGCGCCCTGGCGGTCGGGCTCGGCAAGGAGTCCTCGACGTTCAAGGGCGACGACCTGAGCCCGACCGAGAAGCGCGACTACGTCAACTACGTCCTCGACGCTCTCTCGGCGGTACACGCCGCCGGGGCCGTGCTGGAGCGGGTCAGGAAGCGGCTGGGGGCCGAGCGGCGGGCGGTGTAGCCGCTTGCCTTGTGGGTCAGCGCCAGGTACGATGCTCCGATTCCACGGAGACACGCCCATGAAGCCCGGGTTCCCGCTCGCCGTCGCCCTGTTCCTCGCCGCCTTGCCGCCCGTCGCGGACGCGGCCCCGGTCTACTTCAACGACTTCGACGGCGGCCCGGTCGTCGCTCCGGGGGTGACCGCCGCGCTTACCGGCGTCACGACGACGGAGCCCGTGCAAGGCTACGCCGGGCTCGGCCTAGTCGGTGACACGTTCGGCGGCCGGTTCCTCAGAAACGATACCGGCTGGCCGGTCCCGGGCGGGCCGTTCGGCTTCCCGGGCCAGCCGACCGTCCTGACGCTGACGAACCTGCCGTCGCACACGTCGATAACCCTCGGCTTCCTTCTGGCGATCATCGACTCGTGGGACGGGGCGTCGTCGCTGATCGGCGGGCAACTCGCCGTCGGCGACTTCCTCAACGTCGAGGTGGACGGGGCGCTCGTCTTCCGCGAGGCGTTCGACACGTTCGACCCAGCGGACGGGTACGCCGCGCCGCCGGGCGGGCTGCTCGCGAACACGCAGTTGGGGTTCAACCTCGGCCACCCGCGCGACTCGGCGTACCGCCTGTCGTTCGACATCCCGCACACCGCCGCGACGCTTACCATCCGCTGGTTCGCGGACGGGCCGGGGTGGCAAGGCACTACCGATGAGTCATGGGCGATGGACAACATCCGGCTCACGCTGAACGGCACCGCGATCCCGGAGCCATCGACCCTTGCGACGTTGCTGGCGCTCGGGGCCGGGCTGGCGGTCGTTCGACGCTCGCGACGGTGAACGACGATCGCGGACACGCCTTCCACTCGGCGTCGGGAGGATTCCCGCCGGGCGGTCGAGGTGCTCGTCGTCCAGGTCGGCACCAAGCACGCGGCTTTACGTCGAGCGGCAGGCGTACCTCGCCGCGGTGTTCGACGCGATCGCCGGCCTGGAGGCGGCGCGGGTCGCGCTGGCGAAGGCGACGTATCGCCGCCGACGCGCGCTCCGGACCGCGTTGACCGTCCGGCCGACCCGGGCCGCGATCTCTGCGTCGGTCAGCGGCGAGACGAACAGCGCCAGTTCCTCTGCGGTCCGGGCCGAGCGGGCCGCCCAGCCGCGCGGCGGCCGAGAAGGAACCGGAGCGGTTCGGCGACCTGCCGGCGAAGATGGATGAGCGGAGCGTGGACGCTGCTTACCAGATGGTCAACCGTGCGGGATATCGCGATCGAACCAGAAACCGCATCGCGGGCAACTGACGCGGATCGCCGTCACTTGGTAAGCCGGAGCGACATCGATGAACAGGGGCGTCTGGTCGGCCGGGCACAGAGGCGTCTGGCCGCTGAGGTGCGCGGCCACGATCGCCGCCTCTTCGTCGGTCGTCCACTCGCGAAACTGGTCCACGCGGGGGTCGTGTTCGGGGTGGAGTAGGACCGACCCGCAACGGACGCAGGAGACGTGAAGCCGGTAGCCGTCGGTGGTGTTGCGACGGTCGAATTGAACAGCGGCGGTCTGACAGGACGGGCAGGTGGCTTGTAGGCCGGTGAAGTGCGCATCCAGAAGCGCGACGATGTGGTCGCCGGTCAGTTCCATAGGCGGGCTTCTCTGAGGGTTGGGTTCGGGGGTAGCGTATGGGCTGCTCGTCGGCGTCGCTGACGTAGGGTCGTCAGCGACGCCGGGACGTGAGGTTTCACCGACCGCTGTTGTGGTCGTCGTAGAGCTTGACGAGGAGCGCGTCGGCGAACCGGGTCGCCAGTTCGGCCGCGCCTTGCGGCGTGACGTTCTCCAGCCCCTTGTTCGCGATGATGATCGCCTGCATCGCCAAGGCGGCGAAGTAATCGCGCAGGCAGACGCCCGAGGAGTTGTCGGTCGGGTGGAGAGGCATGGCCGGGTAGCCGTCGATCATGGTCGGGCTCTTGGGTAAAGGGCGGGCTCTCGTCCGCCTCTATCTGTAGTATACCAAGGTTCACTGCCGAAGACAAGTCACCCGCCGAACACCCGACCGATCGCCGCTTGCTCCTGCGACGGGATCAGGTGCGTGTATCGCCGGTGTGTCTCCTCGGAGACGTGCCCGACCCAGGCCCGGAGCATCCGAGGATCGACGCCCTCGCTCGCGCAGATCGAGATGAACGAATGCCGCAAGACGTGCCAGCCGCGCAGGACAGACCACGCCGTCCCGGCGAGGGTGCGCTTGAGGTGGTCGTGCGCCTCGTCCTTCGTGATCGCGGCCGGTTCGACAGCGTCGCGGCGACGCACACCGGCGGCGCGACCGGCCACCGTACCGCATCGCGTCCTCTCGCCCCGGTGCCCGGTCGTCGCGCTGCGCTTCTTTGATCGTCGAACCGTCCCGGCCTGGCAGAACAGGGACGAGCCGCCCGGGTGGACGGCGAGCCAGTCGGATAGGACGCGGTGAAGAGCGGCCGACAGCGGCACGCGGCGGGTGGACCGTTGCCCACGCTTGCGCTTCTGCTCGCGGATCAGGACCGTCCTCGCGTCGAGGTCCACGTCGGCGACCTGGACGCGGAGCAGTTCGCTCCGACGCGCCCCGGTGTACGCCGCGAAGGCGACCATCGGGGCGAGCCACGGCGCGGTCGCCTTCGACGCGACGACGCCGAGCAGGTCCGCCACGTCCTCGCGCGTCAGGAACAGGCACTCCCAAAGCGCGGCCCCGCCGCCGCGACGCTCGATTTCGGCCCGCGTCATGAAGGGCGGCTTGTCGTCCGCCTTCGGGTATCGCAAGCCCTTGTTCGGGAAGCGGCCAAGGTCGGCCCAGTTCCACGCGGTCCGCAGCGTCGAGATTTCGAGCCGGAGCGTCGCGGCGCTCACCGGCCGCGCAGCGAGGTAGCCTTGCAGCCCGGCGACCGTGAGGGACGCGACGTTGAACTCGTCGCCGAAGTGGCCGCGAAGGTGCCGGAAGTGGACCCGCGCGGTGGCGAGGGTGTTCGCCTCCAGCGCCCGCTCGTTCGCGGCGAGGTACTGCTCGGCCAGGGCTTGCAGCGTCACCGCTGGCTGCGCGGTCGGCGGCTTCGCGGGCTCGACCGGCTCGACGGGACGACCGCCCGAGAGCAGCCACTGGGCCACGTTCACGCCGTCCGGAGGCGGGGCGAGTTCGCCGTCACGGACGCGACGGAGTGACCGCTCGATCGTCCCGCGAGCGGCCTCTGCTTCCTTCTTGCTCTGGGTCTTCAGCGCGAAGCTGACCTGCCGGCCGGCGTAACGAAAGAATGCGTGGAACCAGCCGTTCCGATCCTGGAGGGATACCACGGGAGGACGCCTCTGCTAGCAAAACGTTAGCGTCGCTACAGAGGTTCGGTGAGATGTGTGAGCGAAAGGGGTCACGGCTCGTCGCCATAACCCCTTGTGCCACTTGCAGTGCCGAAGACAGGACTTGAACCTGCACTCCCGTTACGGGAACTAGCTCCTGAAGCTAGCGCGTCTGCCATTCCGCCACTTCGGCTTCCTCGCTCATCATACAGGCCGCCGGGCGGTCGTCAAGTGGGCGCGGCCGTCGCGGTCGGCTCCCGGCCGAAGGTCGGCCGCCACAGCAGGTTGTGGAAGTCGCGCGACCAGACCCCCGCCGCGTCGGCGTACTCCTCCGCCGGCAGCGCCCCGCCGCGCTTCCGCTCCGTCAGCGGGATATCCTCGCTCAGGATCAGGCCGAGGAACGTCGCCTTCGCCAGGATCTCGACGTGGACGAAGCTCCCCTCCGACTGCAGCGCCAGCCGCGGGACGACCTCGCGCCGCAGCAGCCGACACGGGCTCGTCGCGTCGCGGTTGCGCACGCCGAACAGCAGCCGATACCACAGACCCGCCAGGTGCGTCCGCCAGCCGAGCCAGCCCGGTAGCGGCGTCGGCCGGGTGCCCAGGACCACCCGCTGCAATCCGCGCCAGACCGAGCCGACCGCCGCCCACGCCGGCGGCACCGGCCGGCCGGTCCGGTAGCCGGTCGCCAGGTGGACGAGGTCGATCTCCGGGCACGGCTCGTCCGTCTCCGGCCGACGGGCGCGCGTCTCGACGAGGAACTTCGTCACGTCGCCCGGCTGGTAGCGCGGCAGGAGCCGGGCGGTGTAGATGAGCGGGTGGCGGCACTGCCCCAGGGCGGCGGCCAGGGCGCGGCCCTCGGCCGGCGGGCCGTCGCGGCGCAGGATCCGCACCTGGCGGATGGCTTTCTCCGCCTTGTCGGCGGTGCCGTCGGTGCTGCCGTCGTCGGCGACGAGGATCTCCCACGGCCGATGCAGCCGGTCGAGTTCCTTCGCCCAGGCAGGGAGGAGCGTGGCGACGTGCTCGCCGGCGTTGTGGGCGAGGAGGACGACGCTCAGCGGCTGGTCGGCGATCCGGGGCAGGGTGGGTAGCTCAGGCACGGCGCGTCGCTTTCTCGCGGTCGGAGTCGGAGGCCGAGATCCCTTGTCCGCCCGGCGGCGGGCGGATGCCTTCTCCCACTCTACGCCCCAGTGAGTAGCTTCCGCAAGTCCGCTCAACCTCACCGATGCCCTGGCGGCACGTGGTTGTACCCGCCGTTCGGCCCGTACACGGACGTCGGCCGCGTCGGGAGCGGGGCGTTGCCCCAATGGGACGGGCCGAACGAACCCGGCGGTCGCGAGCCGGCCATGTAGGTGGTCAGGTTCTGGACGATGCGGTTGTGCTCGATCGCGATGGCCTGCACGTCGTCCTGCAATTTCTCCACGTCCTTGCCGAGTTGTTGCTGCTTCAAGAGCAAATGCCTCTTGGTCTCCCGATCCTTGCCCGCGAGTTGGCCGTTGATCGCCCGGATCTCGGCTTCCTTCTGCCGGATCTGCTCCATGAGGGCCAGGTTCTTGTGCGCGAAGGCCCAGTTTTCCGCCGCGAGCAAGGCGGATCGCTGCTCCGGCGTGAGCGGCGTGGGGCCGCCGGGAAGCATCGGCTGGGACAGGGTCGCCAGGGCGAGCAAGGCGGTCGCGGTCATGTCCGTCTCCGGGTTCGTGGCTCGGTTCCCGCCACTGCTACGGAGGCGAAGGGGGCGCGTGACACGGGACGACGGAGAAATGCCGGGCCGAGGGCACGCCCGGGCGGGTTCAGTACGCGAACTCCAGGCCGAGGCTCACCCCCTGCGCCCAGAAGTCGGTCCCGTCGAAGCCGAACGCCGGCCGGGCCGGACCGACGAGCGGCCCGTCCCCCGACCGGATCGGGAACTGCGACACGTTCACGACCGGGTCGATCTGCTCGCCCGCCCGGGCCGCCGTGCTGACCCACAGGAACGAGTACCCGGCGGTCACCTTCCAGTGCCGCGTTACCTGGCAGCCGACGGCCAGGTTGGCCTCGGGGACGAACGTCAGTTCGTCTTGCCGGTGCCGGCCGGCGTTGCTTCGCAGGGCGTACAGGCCGCCCGAGAACACGGTCGTCGTCCCGTTCGGGCTGAGCGAGGTCGTCGATCCGGCGACATCGCCCGACTGGCACATCTGCCCCAGGGCGAACTTGCCGCGGAAGTCGATCGTCAGCGGGCCGACCTGGACGCCGCCCTCCAGGCCGACCTGGCCGCCGTAGAAGGAGTTGCGGAGCCGGAATTCGTCCCGGAGGGCGACCCGGCTGCCGCCGAAGCCCGGCACCGCGGGCGAGACGAGGAACTGCTCGACGCTCGTGACCTCGTCGTCGAGGCGCAGGTAGCGGAAGCCGCCGAGGACGGCCACGCGGAAGCGCTCCGAAACCCCGAAGGGGCCGACCCGGACCGCGCCGAGGGTCAGGTTCGCGTCGGCCCCCCAGAGCGAGGTCCGCGTCCCGATCGTCACCGTCCCGGTGGCCAGGCCCGTCGCGGCGACGAGCGTCGCGTCGGGGGTGCCGCGGACGGCGTCGATGAATGGCTGGGCGAGGAGCGGGTCGCCGTCGGACGCGAATCGGGCGTCGCCGTGCCGGCCGGCCAGGAAGAAGCCGCCGGCCTCGACGCCGAGGCCGGGCAGCGACGCGAACTGGTACGCGAGGGCGAACCGGCCGCCGTGCCGGACGTCGTCGTCGAAGGCGAGGTCGCCGACGAGGACGCGCGTCCCCGGCGAGCCGAGTTTGCCGTCGCTGCCCGCAGTGAGCACGGGCGGGATGCGGCCGTCTTTGAACCACCAGAGGAGGTATTCCGCCGAGCCCCGCCAACCGGGACCTCCCGGCCTCATCGTCCAGGCCGGGCTCGCACCGCGAGAGGCATTCCGTCGGCGGGCCGGTGACGGCTACGGGGTCGTGCTGGCCGAAGGCCGGGCCCGTCAGCAGGGCGGTAAACGCCGCGACCAGCGCCGTTCTCATGGTTCGACCCAGTGTCTGGATTCCGTCCGAGCGGGCAACCGGCTCCTTTCTCCCTATCGGCGTGGCCGACCCGGCGGTCCGCCCCGCACGAACGCTCGGGGCGGGCCTTCGCGCCGGCGCGGCAAGCTGCTCCGATTACGGAGGCGAGGCGAGGCGGACCAGCACGAGCGGCCGGTCGTGGCGGCCGTTGTCGGCCAGGCGCTCGCGGCGCGCCTCCGGCAGGGCGTGCGACAACTCGTCTACACAACCCGGCGGCAGGGCGACCAGGAGCGACCCGGCCCGTCGGACGCGGTCGGCCAGGTCGGGCCATTCGCGCAAGATCGCCCGCCCCGGGCCGAGATGGAACGCGAGCAGGTGGCACTCCGTCCGGAACTGCACCACCGGCTCGCCCGGCCCGGCGTACGTCCGGACCGTCGCCGCGAACGTAGCCTGCTCGCGCCGCGGCTCGACGCGGGCCAGCTCGGTGTGGGCGTAGACCGCCTGGCCGACGCCGGCCAGGAGCAGCGCCCCGACGCATCCGCTGACAGCCAACCGCCAGCACCGCTCGGCCGACAGCCGGGCCAGGCCGCGCTCCAGCAGGACGGCGACCCCTACCGCCGCGAACGGGTACAGCGGCGCGAGGTAGTCCGCCCGCTTGAACGCCACCAGGGACAGCAGGCCGAGCATCCCGGCCAAACCGGCCAGGCCGACGCGCAGCTCGCTGTCAACGCGGTGCCAGCGACGCACCAGCGCGACGACGACCGCGACGAGCAGGACCGGCGACCACGGCAGGAAGTTCACCCCGAGCAGCGGCGCGTAGTACCAGCCCGGGTATGTCCGTAGCCGGCCGGTGCCCAGGCCGCGCTCGACGTTGTGCTCCCACAGGAAGACGCGGAAGAACGTGCCGTCCGTCGCCGCGTCGATCCAGGCGAGCCACGGCACGACGAGCAGCGCCACCAGCGGCAGGCCCCACCACGGCTCCCAGCGGCGGAGCAGCGCCCGGAAGCCCCTCGCCTCCCGGCTTTGCGGGGGGAGAGGGGTTGGGGTGAGGGGGGCGACGGCCGCACGCGGTGAGGCGGCGTTCTCACCACGAACGGCCTGCTCACCACGAACGGCCTTCTCACCACGAACGGCCTGCTCCCCCCTCACCCCCAGCCCCTCTCCCCCCGCAAAGCCGGGGGGCGAGGGGAGACGATCCAGCAGCCACCACGGCACCAGCACCGCCGCGACCAGCGCCACCGCGACCGGCCCCTTCAGCAACACCCCCGCCGCCACGGCGACGTACGCCAGCACCAGCCAGCCGCGCCCCGCCCCGCGCGCCGCCTCGACGAAGCCGAGCACCGCCGCCAGCGTCGCCAGCGCGAGCGGCATGTCGATGCGTCCCGTTCGCGCCAGCAAGGTGAAGTGGACCCCGGTCGCCAGAACCGTCGCCGCGAGCAGGCCGAGCACCGGCCGGCCGCGCGCGAACGCCAGCCAGCCGCCCAGCAGGGCGACGCAGCCCACCGCCGACAGCGCCGCCGGCAGCCGCACCGCCACGGCGTCGACCTCGCCGCGCAGCGCCCCGGCCGTCGCGGCAAGGGCGTAGTAAAGCGGCGGCTTCTGCAACTCCGGCGTGCCGTCGAACAGGTACGGCACGCCGACCGGCCCCGGGCCGTGCAGCAGCGAGTGGGCGTCCATCGCCGCCCGCGCCTCGTGGCTGCTCCACAGGTCGCGCGCCCCGAGGCGGTAGCCGTACAGCAGGTACAGGGACACGACGATCAAAACGCCGCAGGTCGCCGTCCGTGGCATGGCGGGGTCAGGCCCTCCAGTCGCTCAGCTGCGTCGCGACGTAGTAGCGGACGTGGTCCTCGAACGACGGCCCGAACGACGTCGTCCCGTGCGCGAGCCCCGGCACGACGTACGCCGCCGCGTCCGGGAACAGGGCGGCACACGCCCGGGCGTCCTCGTGCTTCAGGAGGGGGTCCTCCCGGCCGACGAGGAAGCGCATCGGCCGGGTCGGCAGCGCCCGGTCGGCGTACGTCATCGGGTTGATCTTCTTCGCGATCGGGTTGTCGCCCGCCAGCTCGCCGAGCAGGGCGAGGAACTCGACCGACGCCTGCGGGTACGAGCCGAGGAACAGCGCCAGCGCCCGGGCGACCGCCCACGCCGGCGTCGAACCCAACAGCGGGGCCAGGTACGGCGTGTAGCTCTTCGCGAACGCCCGCAGGTCGGCGTGGCCGATCACGCCGAGCAGCCGCTGGCCGAGGCCGTCGCGCAGGAAGGCGTACGACGACATCAGACAACCCAGGCTGACGCCGAACAGCGCGACCCGGTCATCGACCAGGTTGTGCCGCTCGGCGAGCAGGCCGCGCACGAAGGTCAGGTCGCGCGCGACGCTCTCGAACATGCCCTCGACCAGGCGCACCGTCAGCGGCATGCCGCGCTCGACGAGCGGCGTCACCTGGCGCAGGATGTCGCCCGACTCGTCGCGGATCAGGCTCCGCTCGCCGGCGAGCGGCGTGTCGAAGAACGCGCAGGCGATGCCGTAGTCGAGCAGGACCGGCGCGAGGAAGGCGTTCCACGTAAACGGGGCCGCCATGCCCTGCAGGCCGATCACCAGCGGCGTGTGCGCCCCGGCGTCCGGCGGCAGGAACACCGCGAGCGGGTAGCTCGACAGCGCCCGGTCGGCGTCGCTGTGGTTGAAATGGCAGTACGGGTGGTGGACCCAGTACCGCAGGCCGTGCCGCCCGGCCAGCTCCAATGGCTCCGGGCCGTGGATCTCCGTGTGCATGCGCCCCTCCTCCGCTCATATGGCGGCGGGCGAGTCCGTCGTGACGGGGCCGTCTTACGCGCTGAGACGGGTCGTGTGGGCTTCGTGTAGCCGTTGGTATTGTACGCACGTCGCCAACAGCTCGGCGTGCTTGCCGACGGCGACGATCCGGCCGGCGTCCATGACGACGATCCGGTCGGCGATCTCGAGCGTGTTCAGCCGGTGCGTGATGACGAGCGTCGTCCGCCCCTTCATGAACTCGCGCAGGGCCTGGTGGACCCGCTGGTCCGCCGCGGCGTCGAACTGGCTGGTGAACTCGTCGAGGATGAGCAGGCGCGGGTCGCGTAGCACCGCCCGGGCCAGGACGACGCGCTGGCACTGGCCGCCGGACAGCTTCTTGCCGCGCTCGCCGACGACGGTGTCGTAGCCGTTCTCGACCTCGGGCAGGAACTCCTCGACGAGGGCGATCCGGCCGGCGCGTTCGATCTGCTCGCGCGTCGCCCCGGGGGTGCCGTAGGCGATGTTCGCCGCGATGGTGTCGTCGAAGAGGAACGGCTCCTGGCCGACGACGGAGATGATCCGCCGCAGGCTCGGCAGGTGGCAGTTGCGCAGGTCGTGGCCGTCGAGCAGGACGCCGCCGTGGTCCGGGTCGTAGAAGCGCGGCAGCAGGCTCAGGAGCGTCGATTTGCCGCAGCCGTTCGCGCCGACGAAGGCGACCGTCTCGCCGTCGGCGATGCGCAGGTGGATGTCGTAGAGCAGGCTCTGGCCCGGGTTGTACGAGAAGCAGACGTCGCGGAACTCGAGGAACGCCCCGGTCGGGTCCGGCTCGACGACGCGGCGCGGCCCGGCGACGCCGAGTTCCGGGTCGGCGAGGTACGGCGGCGGGTCGTCCTCGGCCGCGGGCGGATGGTCCGGGTCGAGCAGCTGGGCCCGGGTCGGCGGCCGGTAGCCGTCCGGGTTGCTCGTCACCCGCGGCCGGCGGTCCAGGAACTGGAAGATCCGGTCCGCCGCCGCCCACGCCGACTGGATGCGCGTGAAGACGCTCGACAGCTTGCGCACCGGGTCGGCGATCAGCCCGAGCAGGACGTACAGCTGGAAGAGCGCCTCCGCCTCGAGCGGCTGGTTGACGAGGCGCACCCCCCAGATGTGGGTCTGCTTCTGCAGGACGAGGTACGACCCGGCCAGCAGCGCCGCCGCGATCGCCGCGACGCCGAGCACCTCGATCACCGGGCCGGCGATCGCGTCGATCTTCACGACGCGCATCGTCTTCTTGTAGTAGTCGAGCGTCGCGTCCTCGAAGCGCTTCCGCTCGTAGCCCTCGCTCGTGTACGCCTTGACGACGCGGATGCCCTGGAACGATTCTTGCAGGATCTTGTAGATGCTCGACATGCGTTCGAGCACGCGCCGCGTCGCCTGCTTCATCAGCCGGCCGACCTTCCACAGGACGACGCCGGCGAGCGGCACCAGGACGAGGAACATCAGCGTCAGCTGCCAGCTGATGAACGACGCGAAGACGACGCAGCTGACGACGCGCAGCGGCTCGGCGACGACCTTGCCGAACAGGGTCTTGAACCCGGTCCCGACCGTCTCCGTGTCGTTGGTGAACCGGGAGAGCATCTCGCTGGAGCCGTGTTCGTTGAACTGGTCCACGTCGAGGTGGACGACGTGGTGATACAGGCGGTTGCGCAGCCCGAACAGGGACAGGGCGACGACGCTGCCGACCATCCACTCCTGGAGGAACTCGAAGATGCACTTCAGGATCACGCCGACGAAGACGACGGCGATGATGAGGAGCAGCGTCTGGAAGCAGTCCGTCGGCAGGAAGCTGAAGATGTAGCCCTTGGCGAGCTGGTAGCGGGACAGGGCGATGTGGGCCGCCTCGAGCTGGCTCTCGACCTTGGCCAGGTCGCCGTTGAGGCGGCGCAGCCGGTTGTCGCGGTCCTTCGACGGCTCGGCCTGCTCCAGCTCGTCCTCGCGCTCGTGGAGCCGGCCGACCTCCTTCTTGAGCCGCTCGATATCGAGGTCGGTCGTGCTGATGCGCTCGACGACCCAGTCGTGCGGGCTCTGCTCGGTGTGGATCAGCTTCAGGATCGGGTAGACGGAGGTAAAGTTCAGGCCCCACAAAAGGGCGGCGGCGAAGGCACAGAAGATGGAGAAGGCGAGCCGATACTTGTACGGCCAGGCGTGTTTCAGGGCCCGGAGGAAGTTCTTCATGTGCGAACCCGCGAAGGTCGGAGTCTCGGCAAGGGTCGGGCGGCGGGGTCGATCGTGAAGCGGGGCGGTTGTAGCACGGACGCCGGGTCACGGGCAAGGCGGGTTGCCGCGAGGAGATTCAGGCCGGGCGGAAAACTCTGTCCGTTCCGCCTAATGAACCTTTGCTAATCGTTCCGGGCGGGGGTATGATGCCTGGTGTGGGAAGGGATTTTCCGGGTTCGCAACGTGAGCGGTCGCCATGAAGCACGACCTCATCTGCGCCTGGTTGGGCTTGCCGATCGGGAATTGGCCGCCGAACTACTACCAGCTGCTGGGGCTGGCCCCCGGCGAGAGCGATGTCGCGCTCATCGAACAGCGCGTCCAGCAGCGCCTCGACGTCGTCCGCCGCTACCAGCTGGCCCACCCCGACATCGCCACCGAGGCCCTGAACCGCCTCGCCCAGGCGTACGTCTGCCTGACCGAGCCAGCCGCGAAACGCCGCTACGACGCCGCCCTGCTCGGCGACCGGGCCGTCGCCGTCCTGGACCCGGACCCGCCCGGGCCGTGCGTCAGCACCGATACGCCGATCCCCGGCCGGCTGCAGATGCCCGGCCGGTCGCGCCGCGCCCCGACGCCGCCGCCCCTGCCGACGGCCGACACGCCGCCGCCGCAGGAACTGGTCGTGCCGGGCATCAGCCCCGAGGAGGAGGTCCTCGACGACGCCGCCATCGAGGCGACCCTGCCGCCGCTGCTCGCGCCGGAGGAACTGCCCGACGGCCCGCCGATCTGCCCGATCGAGGAGGCGGCCCGCTCGCGCCGCGCCTGCCTCGGACTCTGCACCCGCCGCGGCCTGCTCCGCCGCATCCAGACCCTGCGCCAGCTCCTCCGCGCCTGGAACAACGTCGGCCGGCTGCTGCCGACGAGCCCCTCGACGAAGAAGCTCAACCCCAAGGCGCGCGGCCAGGCGCTGTTGCGCAACTTGCGCAAGATGCAGGAACGCCTCGCCGACTTCCCGAAGATCTTCGGCGAGGCCGGCCAGCCGGGCTTCCTCGTCCTGGGCCTGCTCGACGAGGTGCCGACGCCTTCGGCGGTACCGACCGCCCTGGCCCTGCACACCCTGGACGACGCCCAGCAGCTCAAGCTCGCCGCCGACTGGCAGGCCGGCCGCGACCTGCTCCTGGCCCACGCGAAACTGCTGACCGAACTGTCCGCCCAGTTCCGCGGCCTGGGCCTGTTCGGCCGGGCGGCCCTGGCGTTCCGCACCGCCATGTGCCACCAGCCGGTCTTCACCGCCCTGTTCCTCGGCCTGGTCGGCGGCAACGTCCTCCTGTGGGGCTGGTACGCCTACCGCTGGTGGAGCGGCCAGGTCCTGCTGCCCTGACCGCCGCGATAACCGGCACGACCGCTACGATCGATAAGGGCCCGGCAGCTTGCCGGGCCTTCCGTGTTGGTGGCGCGTTGACATACATTTGTCACTTGCGATAAAGTGGTAACGGAGAGATAACTTACGTCGATCGGCGAACGCGAGCGCCAGCGGGGGGCATATGGCGGTCGGCAACGCCCAGATCCGGATCGAAGAGCTCGGCCAGCACCTGTTCCAGGCGCTGACGCAGCTCTGCTTCCTCACGCCGCGGTGCCGTCGCCGCATCGGCGAGCTGAAGGAGGTCGAGTTCCTCACCCTGTCGCTGCTGCACCAGACCACGCCGCGCACCGTCGGCGACCTGCAGCGCCAGCTCGGCATCCTGCCGGCCCAGATGTCGCGCATCATCCGCGCCCTGGAAGACCGCGAACGGCCGCTCATCGCCTGCCGGATCAACGCCGGCGACAAGCGCAAGATCGACGTCGATCTCACCCCGGCCGGCCGCAAGGCGTTCAACGAGTACCAGTCCGCCCGCATCCCCGCCCTGGTCGAGGTGCTCACCAAGCTCAACGACGAGGAGCAGGAGCACCTCGTCCACCTGATCGACCGCATCCGCGACATCCTCCGCGTCGCCCCGGCCGCTGCCCCGGCGACGTTCTGACCCTTGCCTCGCCGGCCGCCGGCTCCTACAATGCGCCCTTGGAACACGCCAGGGCGAAGGAGACCGCGATGAAAGAGGGCATCCACCCACAGTACGAAGAGACGACAATCACCTGCGGTTGCGGCAACAAGTTCGTCACGCGCAGCACGAAGAAGAACATCACCGTCGAGATCTGCTCGGCCTGCCATCCGTTCTTCACCGGCAAGATGAAGTTCGTCGATACGACCGGCCGGGTCGAGAAGTTCCAGAAGAAGTACGAGAACTGGCGCAACAAGCGCCAGGGCGCGGCCGACCAGCCCGCGGCCGAGTAGCCGCGTCGCCGAGGGAGGCCCGGGCCGGGACCGTCCGCACGGCCCCGGCCCGGGGCCCCTTTTGGAGTGCGGCGATTCATCGCCGCTTTGGTATTTTCTTTTCTTCTCGCGACGCCAGAACAAATAAAATTCCAAAGCGGCGATGAATCGCCGCACTCCAATTGGGAGCCCGCCATGTGGCCCCGCTTCGAGCAGGCCCTCGGCCGCTACCTGGAACTCGAAACTCTCCTCAACGACCCCGCCGTCGCCGGCGACCGGACGCGCGCCGCCGCCCTCGGCAAGGAGTACGGCTCCCTCGCCAAGCTGGTCAAGCCGTACCGCGAGTTCCTCCGCCTGACGACCGAGGCCGACCAGGCGGAGGCCCTCCTCGCCGACGAGGCCGACCCGGAGTTGCGCGGCTACGCCGAGCAGGAGCTGGCGGCCCTGCGCGAGAAGCTCGACGCCCTGCGCGGCCGGCTGGAGGATTTACTCCTGACCGAGGGGGAGGACTTCGACAGCGTCATCGTCGAGATCCGGGCCGGCACCGGCGGCGACGAGGCGGCCCTCTTCGTCGGCGACCTGTACGCGATGTACACCTACTACGCCCGCGACAAGGGCTGGCGCGTCGAGGACATTTCGTTCAGCCCCGGCATCGCCGGCGGGTTCAAGGACATCGTCTTCAGCGTCAGCGGCGAAGGGGCGTTCCAGGCCCTCCGCTTCGAGAGCGGCGGCCACCGCGTCCAGCGCGTCCCGAAGACCGAGACCCAGGGCCGCATCCACACCTCCGCCGCGACCGTCGCCGTGCTGCCCGAGCCGGACGAGGTCCAGGTCGAGATCCGCGACCAGGACATCGAGTGGGAGACGATGCGCGCCGGCGGCGCGGGCGGCCAGCACGTCAACAAGACGGAGAGCGCGGTCCGACTGGTCCACAAGCCGACCGGGATCGAAGTTAAATGTCAAGACGAGCGTAGTCAGCACAAAAATTATGACCGGGCGCTGCGCATCTTGCGGAGCCGCGTCTTCGAGATGGAGCAGCAGCGCCTCCACCGCGAGCGGTCCGAGCAGCGCCGCACGCTCATCGGGTCCGGCGACCGGAGCGAGCGCATCCGGACGTACAACTTCCCGCAGAACCGCGTCACCGACCACCGCATCAACCTGACGCTGCACAAACTCGACGCCGTCATCGCCGGCAACCTGGGCGACATCCTCCAGGCGTTGAGCGACCACGACCGCAAGGAACGGCTTGCTCAGGCGAACAAGAGTCCCTGAGCCGAATGGAAACAATCTTCGGTCTGCTATCAATCTGTCAATTATTGTTTAGACGATATCGAAATCCGGTCGAGGGACAGGTGGGCGGAGCTATAATGCCCATGCTCGGGATCTGGGGCGGCGGTCGAGGGACGACCGCGGCGTCGCGGCCGCCCGGGAGGGAGGAGTCGTACCATGCGGACCCTGGAGCTGCTGGGCGAGCTGCGTGCGGCGTGGTTGCCGAACCTGACGGACGCCGCCCTGGACCGCTTGATCGAACTCCTCGAAGAGGCCAGTCCGTACCTCGTCCACGGCTGTTTCACCCGCGTGCCGCCAATGGGCTGCCTGGCGACGCACGCCGCCTGGCTGCACCCGCGAACGAGCCACCTGACCATCGACGCCGGCATCGCCTGGCTGCACCACGTCGCCGGCCTGAACCCGGCGACGTCGGTCGTCGTCCGCGAGTGGGACGCGCGCGGCGTCCGCGACCTGGAGCTGCGGCACCTGCTGCTGACGGCCCTGGTCGAGGAGCGCGACCGGCGCGGCGAACGCCGCCGGAGCAAGGCCCGGACGCCGCTCGGAGTCTAGCGAGCCGCCCATGCTCGAAACCCTGGGCCGCTTCGTCCACTTCGCCTACCGGGCGACCCTCCTCCTGCCCGGCGCGCTGCTCGCGCCGGGCCGCACCCTGAACCAGCTCTACCACGTCCTGCTCGGCGCGATCCCGCTCGGCGTCACCGCCGGCGTCGCGATCGGGGCGGTCGTCTGGATGCACCTGCGCCAGGCGCTGGTCGCCGTGGCCGGCCCGGGGGCGGCGGCGTACTTGCCGCAGGCGCTCGGCCTGGCGGTCGTGCTCGAGCTGGCCCCGATCGTCGCCGGCCTGATCGTCGCCGGCCGGTCCGGGGCGAGCATGGGGGCCGAGTTGGGGGCGATGCGCGAGACGGAACAGATCGACGCCCTGGAGATGCTCGGCGTGCCGCCGCTGCGCGAGCTGGTCGCGCCGCGCGTCCTGGCGTGCATGATCGCCCTGCCGCTGCTCGACGTGTTCATCGTCTACCTGGCCCTGGGGGCCGGCTTCCTCGGCGAGGCGCTCATCGGCGGCCTGAGCCCGACGCAGTACGTCACGGCGGTGACGCAGGTGTTGCCGCCGCGGGAGGTCATCCCGGCGGTGCTGAAGACGGTCGTGTTCGGCTACCTGATCGGCGTGTCGGGGTGCTTCTACGGCATGACGGCGCGCGGCGGCACGGAGGGCGTCGGCCGGGCGGCGACGGCCGGCGTCGTGGTGAGCATCTTCCTCGTCCTCGTCGCGGACGTCGTCCTGGTCAAGGTGATCCAGCTCTGGCAAGGCGGTTGAACGTCACGCCGTCCGGCGCAGGGTGTGGTCGTCGGCCTGGTCGCGCACCTGCTTGACGAAGCGCTCCCATGCGGTCGGGTTCGCCGGCACGTCGTCGCCGAGGCCCTCCAGGGCGGCGAGCAACTCGGCGGCGCTGGGGTAGCCCTTGCCCTCCTCCGGGTCGGCCAGCCGGGCCAGCACCGCCTGCAACGTCGCCGGCAGGCCCTTGCCCTTGCCCTTGCCCATCGTCGCCGCCCAGCCCTGGGCGATCTCGCCCAGGGCGAGCAGGTCGTCCGCCGGCGTCGCGTCCTCGACCGGCACCGCCCCGGCCGTCAGCCAGGCCGGCTCGCCCAGGCCGGTCAGCTTCAGCGCCCCGTCGGTCGTCAGCACCCACGCCGCCGGGGTGAGCCGGCCGTGGACCAGCCCGGCCGCGTGGGCCGCCTGCAACGCCGCCGCCGCCTGGACGACAAGGCGGTACAGCACGCCCGGCGCGCTGCTCAACGCCGGCCAGTCGCCGGAGCCGAGGCCGTGCAGCAGCTCCTGCAACACGGCCGGCCGCCCGGCGATCTCCAGCACCTCGTACACCGCGGTGACATGCGGATGTCGCACATCCGCCAGGGCGGCGAAGCGCTGCCGGTACTCGTCCGGCCGGACGGCGTCGTCCATCTCGCCCTCGGCCAGGTGGCGCAGCAGCACGTCCTGGTTGCGCCGCGGGTCGTAGACGTGGTAGCGCGTCTCGCGCGCCGTGGCCTGGAGCCGGTCGATCACCCGCGCCGGGCCGAGGATCAGGCCGTCGAGGTTGCCCGCCTCGATCAGGGCCATCTGGTACAGGGTCAGGTAGTGGCCCGCCAGCAGCACCTGACGCAGCGACCGCCGTTCGCGGCGGGCCTGCCGCAGCAGCGCGTCGAGCGTCTCCGGGTCGATCAGGTCGAGGGACCGGAGCAGGTCGCCGAGGTGCTGGTCGGCCGGCTCGGCCGGCGTCGCGATCGACAGGACGGCCGGGTCGTCGTCCGCCGCCATCGGGACGACGTACGCCCCGCTCGAGACGCGGCCATCGACGCCGGCCAACTCGCGTAGCTTGCGGCGGTACCAGCGCTGCATGTCGGTCAGGTGGCGGTCCACCTCGCCGCGCTGGTGGCGGACGTCGCGTTCCTGCTGCTCCAGCCGCTCGGCCTGCTCGGCCAGCCGGGCCGACGACGTGGCGACCTGGGCGGCCTGTTCCTGGACCTCGGCCGCCTTGCGGTCGAGATCGACCTCGCCGCGGGCGAGGGCCTTGCGCATCTCGCCGAGCTGGCCCTGCCAGTCGATCATCTGCTGGCGGAAGCCGGCGACGGCGAGGCGGTGTTCGTCGCGGGCGGCCTCGACGTCGAGTTCCTGCTGGCGGACGCGCTCCGCGTCGGCCTGAACCTGCTTGCGGGCGACCTCCAATTCCTCCCGGCCGCGCTTCGCGTAGGCGTGCAGCTCGGCGAGGTGCTCTCGCAGCTGGCCCCGGGCGTGCAGCAGCCGATCGACCGCCGCCTCGGCCCGCGTCTCCAACTCGGGGAACAGCCGCAGTAAATCGCGGGCGTCGGCCCGTGCCCGCTCGAAGTCGGCCCCGAGCTTCGCCGCCTCGTCCCGGACCTGCTGCCGCTCCGTCTCGAGCGCCTGACACTGCGTCGTCAGCGTCGCGCTCATCGCGGCGAGCCGCTCGCGTTCCAGCACGATGGCCCCCTCGCCGGCGCGGACCAGCTCGGCCCGCTTCTCCAGGGCCTGCTCGCGCTCGGCGACGTCGCGATCCAGCGCCTCCAGCCGGGCGGCCGCCACGTGGCGGGCCTCCTCGCGGACGCGCTCCCGCTCGGCGGCGTCGGCCTCGCGCTGGTCGAGCTGCGCCCGCCGCGTCGTCTCGTCGTGGAGCTTCTGGGCCAGGTCTTCACCTCGACGGCGGAGGTGCTCCTGGAGCGTCGCGACCGCCTGTTCCGCCTGGGCGAGTTGCTCCTCGCGATCGGCGAGGGCCTGCGTCGCCGACTCGATGCGCTCCCGGGCCTGGTCGAGCTGGGTCGAGCGTGCCTCCAGGGCGGCGAAGCGCTGGACGTAGCCCGTCGCGGCGGCGTCCAGTTCGGTGCGCTGCCGGTCGAGGTCGGCCTGCGACGCCTCGACGCCCTCGTGGGCCGACCGCAGCCGGGCGACCGCCTGGTCCATCAGCGCCTCGCGCTGGGCCAGCTTCTCGCGCTCGGCCTGGTAGACCTGCCGCTCCGCCGCCAGTTCGTCGCGTTCCTGGCGGGCCGCGTCGAGGCGCTGCCGCAGGTCGTCCTCGCCGGCGTCGTGCAGGGCGCGCTGGTCGCTCAGTGCCTGCTCCTGGCGGCGCAGCTCGTCGCGGACGCGCTCCAGCCGGGTACGCAGCGTCGCCAGCGTCGTCTGCTGGCTCTCCAGGGCGGCGGCGCGCTGCTCCATCTCGGATCGGGACTTGTCGTGTTCCTGGCGCTCGCGCTGGACGCGCTCGTCCTCGGCGGTGACACGCTGGTGCCACTCGTCCAGCTGGCCGGCCTGCTCCTCCAGTTCGCGCGTGTCGCGCTGGAGCTGCTCGTACTTGCGGTCGACCTCGAGGGCGTGCTGCTCCAGGGCCTTCTGCCGCTGTTCGAGCTGGGCCTGGACGCGGTCGAGGCGGACGAGGTCGGCCTGGTGCTGCCGCTGGCTCTTCTCCAGGGCGGCGCGCTGCTCGGTCAAGAGAGCGTCGCGCACCCGCTGCTCGTCGGCCTGGCGTTCGAGTTCCGCCATGACGGCGCGCTGCTTCTGGAGGATGAGCCGTTGCTGCTCCTCGACGAGTTCGCGGTCGCGGCCGAGGCCCTCCTCGCGGCCCTGGACCTCCAGCTCGCGCTGGGCGAGGGATTCGCTCCGGGCGGCGACGTCGGCCTCGAGCGCGTCGAGGCGGGCCTTGCGCTGGCGGACCTTGCGGGCTGCCTTGCGGACGGTGACGATCTGGCCGGCGAGCCGGTCACGGCGCGTCTGGTAGCGGGTGAGCAGCTCCTGGCGGATCTTCTCCAGCTGCTGCCGGCTCGCGAGGAGTTCGTCCTGCTGGGCGCGGACCTGGTGCGCCGCGGCGGTCAGTCGTTCGACGTGTTCGGCGAGTCGGCCGTCGTCGTCGCCCGGCCCCGCTGGCACGGCGGCGACCACCCCGGTGACGGCGACGGTCATCTCGACGCCGGCGAGGGCGACGCGGTCGCCGTGGCCGAGGGTCGTCGCGGCGACGGACTTGCCGTTGACGTGTATCGCCTGGACCGGGGCGAGCCGGCGCAGGGTGACGCCCCCCGGCCCGCGCGCGATGAGGCACAGGACCGGGGCGAGGTTCACGCCCGGGACGCGCAGGTCGCAGCCGGGGACGCTGCCGACGAGGAAGCCGCCGTCGCCGACCTCGTAGACGACCGGCGCGCCGCCGCCGACGCGGACCTCCAGCCGCACCGTCGCGGTCGGGGAAGGGGGCGTGGGTTGGGTCATCCGGGGAACCCCTGCGAAAGGCGCGCACGCGCGCGGCCGTGCCTCCGTGCGCCGGGATTGAACCCGATTCCGCCCGTCGGGGCAAGGCCGAGTGGCGGCTAGGGGCGGCGGTTCCGCAGCGGGGCGAGGTCTTCGCCGGCCAGGGCGGGGCAGTCGCGGACCCGGACGTCGAGCTGGGCGAGCCGCGGCAGGTCGAGCCGCCGCAGCGCCGGGAGGTCGCGCAGGAAGAGCTGACGCAGGGCGGCCAGTTCGGTCAGGTCGAGGTCCCCCAGCTTCGGGGACCGCTCGACCGTCATTTTCTCGACGGCGTGGCAGTCGCGGAGTTCGACCCGCCGCAGTTCGGGCAGGGCCTCCAGCAAGACGTCGCGGGTCGGTTGCGACCCGTGGATCTCGACGCGCTCCAGGGCCGGCAACCCGGCCAGGCGGAACTGGATGCCGTGGTGCCCCTGGAGGGTCAGGCGACGCAGGCCGGGCAGGCGCTCCAGGCCGGACAGGTCGTAGAGATGGTACCCCGTCAGGGCGAGGGCGCGGAGGTGGGGGCTGAGGTCGTACAGCAGGGCGGCCGTCTGGACGTGGGCGAGTTCGAGCCGGGCGACCCACACCGACCGGTGCAGCGACCGGACGAGCTGGGCTGTCGCGACCGGCCCCGGCGTCGGGGCGTGGGCGGCGTCGATCCGGACGCTGAGGCCGCCGTGATGCCACACGAGTTGCAGGCCGCCCGGCAGCGGCCCGACCCAGCCGTTGCCGTGCTTGAGCCACCAGGCGGTCATGTGTTCGCGGTAGGCGGCTCGCACCGGCTCGGTGTAGGCCTGCTCGCGGCGCAGCGACCAGCGCACCGGCTGGCAGCGCGCGTCGCCGCGGTCCTCGAGCCAGTCGGCGAAGACGAGGCCGGCGTCGGTGCCGTCCGGCTCGCGCCACACGTCGTCGAGGAAGCCGGCCACGTCGCCGGCGGGGAGGTCCCGCCGGACGGTCAGATCCTGGCGCACGGGTTCGGGGAGCGGCGTGCCGGTCATGGCCGTCTCGACAAGATGGGCCAGCACATCCTACCCGGCCCGTCCCGCCGCCGCAACGAGCGAATCGACGCCGGGCGCATCGTGCGCGGGCCGCCCGGATTCCCGGCTGCACCGCCGACCGGGCGGCGGTACAATGCCCCGGTTCCTTCCCACCCGAGAGCGACCCGCCATGCGCCGCGCCGTGACCTGTCTCGCCCTCGTCGCCGTCGGCCTCGGCGGCGTGTTCGCCGGGCCGAAGGACCTGCCGCCGCCGGCCGACCGCCGCATCGACTTCGACCGCGACGTCCGGCCGATCTTCATCAAGGCGTGCCTGTCGTGCCACGGCCCGGACAAGCAGCGCGGCGGCCTCCGCCTCGACACGCGGGCGGCGCTCAAGGGCGGCGACAGCGGCCCGGTCCTCGCCGCCGGCAAGAGCGCCGACAGCCTGCTCGTCCACCTCGTCGCCGGCGTCGAGGCCGACCGGGTCATGCCGCCCAAGGGCGAGCGGCTCACCGCCGAGCAGGTCGGCGTCCTCCGGGCGTGGATCGACCAGGGTGCGACGTGGCCCGGTGCCGACGACGCCGGCACGGCCTGGTGGTCGCTCCGGCCGCTCGCCGCGCCGGCGGTCCCGACGACCAGAACGCCAACCGCTAACCCGATCGACGCCTTCATCCGGGCGAAGCTCGCCGAGAAGGGCCTGACGCCGTCGCCGGAGGCGGACCGCCGGACGCTGCTCCGCCGGCTCAGCTTCGACCTGACCGGCCTGCCGCCGACGCCGGACGAGGTGGAGCGAACGCTAAACGACGCATCGGCGGACTGGTACGAGCGCGTCGTCGAGCGCCTGCTCGCGTCGCCGGCCTACGGCGAGCGCTGGGCCCGCCACTGGCTCGACCTCGTCCACTACGGCGACACGCACGGCTACGACAAGGACCAGCCCCGGCCGAACGCCTGGCCGTACCGCGACTACGTCATCCGGGCCCTCAACGACGACCGGCCGTATGCGCGCTTCGTCCAGGAACAGCTCGCCGGCGACGTCCTCTTCCCCGGCACGGTCGATGGCGTGACGGCCCTCGGCTTCCTCGCCGCCGGGCCGTGGGACTTCATCGGCCACGCCGAGGTGCCCGAGGCGAAGATCGACGGCAAGGTCGCCCGCCACCTCGACCGGGACGACATGGTCGCGACCGCCCTGAACACGTTCGCCGGCCTGACGGTCCAGTGCGCCCAGTGCCACAACCACAAGTTCGACCCGATCCGCCAGGAGGACTACTACCGCCTCCAGGCCGTCTTCGCCGCCCTGGACCGGGCCGACCGGCCGTATCACGCCGACCCGGCCGCCGCGAGACGCGCCGCCGAGCTGACGACCCGGCGTCACCAGCTGCGCGACGAGGCCCAGGCCCTGGAGGCGAAGGTCGCCCAGGCCGGCGGGGCGGAGCTGGCCGACCTCGACCGCCAGATCAAGGCCGCGAGCCAGCCGGTCGCCGCGAAGCCGGAGTACGGCTACCACAGTGCGATCTCCGCGAAGCAGGACGTGGCGAAGTGGGTGCAGCTCGACCTCGGCGAGGCGGTCGCGATCGACCGCCTCGTCCTGTGGGGCTGCCACGACACGTTCAACAACATCGGGGCCGGGTTCGGCTTCCCGGTCCGCTACAAGGTCGAGGCGGGCGACGACCCGACGTTCGCGAAGGCGGCCGTCGTGCTCGACCGGACGGCGAGCGACCTGGCCAACCCCGGCGTCGCAGCCCAGGCGGTCGCCGGCGTCGGCAAGTCGGCCCGGTACGTCCGCGTCACGGCGACGAAGCTCGCCCCGCGACAGAACGACTTCATCTTCGCCCTGGCCGAGCTGGACGTGCTCGACGCCGCCGGCAAGAACCGCGCCGCCGGGGCGAAGGTGACCGCCCTCGACTCGATCGAGGCCCCGGTGCGCTGGCGCAAGACGAACCTCGTCGATGGCTACGCGCCGGGGCAGGGCAGGGCGGGCGACGTGGAGGAACTACGCCGCCGGCGCGACGCCCTGGTCGGGCGGGTCGTCGATGCGGCGACGCGGACGAGGCTGGCGGAGGTGAAGACCGCCCTGGCCGGCGTCGAGGCCGACCTGGCGAAGGTGCCGCCGGCCGGCGTCGTCTACGCCGGGACGGTCCACGCCGGGAGCGGCAACTTCCGCGGCACCGGCCCGGAGGGCAAGCCGCGGCCGATCCACGTCCTGAAGCGCGGCGACGTGAAGAGCCCCGCCGCCGAGGTCGGGCCGGGGGCGCTGGATGTCTTCGCCGACCTGCCGGGCAAGTTCGATCTGCCGTCGAACCACACCGAGGGCGACCGCCGGGCGGCCCTGGCCCGCTGGCTGACGGACGCGAGGAACCCGCTGACGTGGCGCGTCGTCGTCAACCGCGTCTGGCAGGGCCACTTCGGCCGGGGCATCGTCGCGACGCCGAGTGACTTCGGCAAGATGGGCCAGCGGCCGACCCACCCGGAACTGCTCGACTGGCTCGCGGCCTGGTTCCGCGACAACGGGCAGTCGCTGAAATCGCTGCACCGGCTGATCGTCACCTCGGCGACGTACCGCCAGGCCTCGACCGGCGACGCGAAGGCCGAGGCGATCGACACGAACAACCACTACCTCTGGCGGTCGAACCGCCGCAAGCTCGAAGCCGAGGCGGTGCGCGACGCGGCCCTGGCCGTCGCCGGCAAGCTCGACCGGGCGATGGGCGGCCCGGCGTTCCGCGATTTCGTCGTCGAGCGGCCGGAACACTCGCCGCACTACCTGTACGACAAGTTCGACCCGGCCGACCCGCGCGCGTACCGCCGGGCGGTGTATCGCTTCCTGGTCCGGTCGAAGCCGCAGCCGTTCATGACGGTGCTCGACTGCGCCGACCCGTCGATGCAGGTCGAGAAGCGCACCGAGACGCTGTCGCCGTTGCAGGCGCTGGCGCTGTTCAACAACGGGTTCATGCTGACGATGGCCCGTCACCTGGCCGAGCGCGTCGAGAAGGAGCCCGACCCGACCGCGGCGGCGGTCCGGCTCGCGGTCGGCCGGCCGCCGACGGCGGCGGAGCGCGCCGCCCTCGCCGCCTACGCGAAGGAGCACGGCCTGGCGAACGCCTGCCGGGTGGTCCTCAACCTGAACGAGTTCGTCTTCGTGGATTGAAGCCTTCACCTAGCCCCGGGCTTGCCCGGGGTTCCGGCCGCGAAGACCCTGGGCAAGCCCGGGGCTCTACGAAGACGGGCCTGCCCCGCCTCGTCGTCACGACCCCTCCCGCCGGATTCTTCCCCTCAATCGGCGGATTTTCTCTTGACGCGGTTTGACTGCCTCCCGGACGCGACCTAGGTTTGTGGCGTGAAGGCCGGGACGGATGCCCGCGATGAGACCGGCGGGTGCCGCATCGCGGTTACGGGTACCAGAAGGCCTCTCCATCCTCGACAAGGGCAAAACCGCCGCGAGGCGGCGACGCAAAGCCATGGGTCTTCTCCCGAAGATCGCCAGGCTACCGAAGGGATGAACACTCCTGCCCACGCCCCCCTGCCACGCCGCCGGGGGACCACGCCAACCGGGCGGTCAAGTTCAACCCACCCACGAGGTCAAAGAGGTCGGCCACGGGCCGGCGGCGGTTGCGGCCGCGCCAGGTCCGCTTCCCCAAGGGGTGGTGGCAAATGAACAAGTGGTTCGCGAAGGTCGCGGCGTTCGTCCGCGACGAGGACGGCCCGACGGCGGTCGAATACGCCGTCATGCTCGCCCTGATCATCGTCGTCTGCATCGGCGCGGTGCGCGTCCTCGGCACCAACGCCAGTGGCACGTTCAGCAACGTCGCCCTCAACGGGGCGATCGCCGGCTCGGGCAGCTGACCCGCCGGACCGACAGCGTAGTTCGTTCGACTCGATCTTCAACGATTCGCAAGGGGTAAGGTCCATGAAGAACTTCTCTCGCGCGGTGTGGAACTTCGTCCAGAACGAGGACGGCCCGACGGCGGTCGAGTACGCCGTCATGCTGGCCCTGATCATCGTCGTCTGCATCGGGGCCGTCCGCGTCCTCGGCACGAACGCCAGCCAGACGTTCACCGACGTCGGCTCGGTCGTCGGCAGCTGAACCATGGCCCGGTCCTTTAGCCCGAGCGGGCTCGAAACGACGGCCTGAGCCACGGCCGCGCGCCCCGAGGGGCGCGCGGCTTTGCTGCGTTCGTTCGGTGGTTCCTATCGTGGGCGGGGATGCGAAGCGATGAATGCGATCTTGAACTCGTGGGTACTGACCTTCATCTGCGTGTCGATGATCGTCGCGGCGGTCATCGACGGCTGGAAGCTCAAGGTGCCCAACTGGTTGACCTTCCCGTTGATCCTGAGCGGCTGGGCGCTCGGGCTCGGTCACGACCTCGGCTGGCTGCCGGCGGCGTCCGGGGTCGGCGGCTTCGGGGCCGCCCTCGCCGGGACGGCCCTCGGCTTCGTGTTGCTGCTCCCGCTGTACGCCATCGGCGGCATGGGCGGCGGCGACGTCAAGATGCAGATGGCATTCGGCTCCTGGATCGGGGCGTACTACGGCCTGGCCTCGACCGAGGTCCGGCCCGGCGCGCTCGGCATCATCCTCGGGGCGTTCTGCGTCGCGGTCGTCGTCGGCGGCGTCATCGCCGTCGTGATGATGGTCGTCCGCGGCGACCTGACCCGGAACTGGGCCACCGCGAACGAGATCCTTGGCGACGTGTTCGGCGGCAGTAAGAGCATCCAGGAGACGGCCGACAAGGCGACGGCGCGCAAGCCGCGCATGCACCTCCTGCCGTACGGCATCCCGCTCTGCATCGGGTTCATTACCTATCTCGCCTGGCTCCCGTGAGCCGCGCCGCCCCCGACGCGGCAAGGCCGGCATAACCGATAACTTGTGAAGTCGTCCCGAGCCGACAGACGAAAGAGTAGGTGGAGCGGCGACCCGGCTTGCCGGAAACCCGCGACACCACCCAACGGGAAAGCACCATGAAACCGAAGACGCTGATTCTGATGGTGGTGGCGGTCGGGTGCGGCCTGGTCGCCAGCGTGATGACCAGCCGGCTCATCGCCGACCGCGAGCCGGGCGACCCGCAGGAGAAGCGGGTCAAGGTCCTCGTCGCCAAGGCGAAGGTCAAGGCGTTCGACCTGATCAAGGAGCCGGAGAAGTTCTTCATCGAGAAGGAACTGCCGGAGAGCGCCGTGCCGAAGAAGGCGGTCCGGTCGCTGGAGGACGTCAAGGACAAGCGGCCGCTGCGCCCGCTGCCGGAGGAGAGCTTCGTCACGTCGGACGACCTGGCGAGCAAGGACCTCAACGGCCTGGCGGCGACGCTCCGGCCCGGGTCGCGCGCCGTCGCGATCCGCGTCAGCCCGGAGAGCCTCGCCGGCGGGTTCGTCCTCCCGGCGTCGCACGTCGACATCCTGCACACCCTGCGCCGCAACGACGACACGCGGACGTCGACCCTGCTGCAGAACATGCTCGTCCTCGCGGTCGACATGAACCCGACCGCCGACCCGGAGCGGCACGCCATGCTCGGCAACACGGTCACGCTCTGTGCGACGCCGCAGGAGACGCAGCGGCTGACGCTGGCCAGCGGCACCGGCGAGCTGCGCTTGACGCTCCGGCCGCTCGGCGAGGACAAGCTCATCGCGATCAAGAGCACGTCGCTGGAGGAGCTGACCAAGCCGCTCAGCGAGGAGGAGGTGACGGCGACGGCGACCCAGCCGGCCGCCCCGACGAACCTGGCGAGCCTGGTGCCGACGCTGCCGGCCCTTCCCGAGCCGGAGAAGACGCCGGAGACGAAGCCGGTCGCGGTCGTCCCGGCTGAGCCGGTCATCAAGAAGCACACCCTGACGCTCCACCAGGGGGAGAAGTACCAGCAGGTGACGTTCATCAAGGGGTCGGGAGCGACGACGACGGAATCGGCGGAGCCCACGCCCGCGCCCAGCAACGAGCCGGCGACGAAGCCGGAGCCGACGAAGGAACCCGAGACGCCGGCCGCGGCGACGCCGGCCAAGGAGTCGCCGGCCAAGGAGACGCCTCGGGGGACGCGGGAGTGAGGCGATCCGATCCGGAGGGGGGACGCGACCGGGGCAGGACGCCCCAGGCGCAGCCTCCGGCGGACGATCGCCTGGGGTGGAAGTCCGGGGGAACGGCCCGCCCGTTCGCCCCATCGACAGCGAGGTGAAGGGATGCACCGTCACGTATCGAAACTCCGAACCGTACTCCGGGGGGGGCTGGCACTCGGCCTGCTCGCCTGCCTGTCCAGCGGCGGGTCGGCCCAGGTCGGCGGGCCGCCGGCCGGGGTCGTCCCGGTCAGCCCGAACCTGGTCGGGGCCTTCCCCGGCACGCCGGTGCCGCAGGTCATGGTCCCGCTCGGGTCGCAGGTCCGCTTCCAGATGGCGACCAAGCAGGACATCGCCAACATCTACAACCCGAAGAACACGTCGCTGAACATCTCCGTCCGCCCGGAGACGAAGGACGCGACGACGGTCTTCCTGACCGGGACCGCGCCGGACATCGTCCGGGTCGAGTTCGTCGACGTCAAGGGGGCGAAGGAGTACTACGACTTCGTCATCCAGCTCGACGTCGAGTTCCTCAAGATGCAGCTCCGCAAGGCGGTCCAGACGGCGAACCTCCAGGTGATGAGCACCGGGGCGAACACCGTCCTGATCACCGGGACGGTGTCCCAGCCGCAGGACGTCGCGGTCATCGACCGGGTCGTCGCCAGCATCGGCAACCTCCAGGCGATCAACGCCGTCCGGGTCGGCGGCGTCCAGCAGGTCCAGCTCGACGTCGTCGTCGCGCAGGTGTCGCGCCGCGAGTTCCGCCGCATGACGTTCGACTGGCTGATCAACACGCGCAACTTCTTCCTCGCGAACACGACCGGCGGGGCGGCGGTGACGCCGGCCCTGATCGGCAGCGGCGGGGCGCTCGGCCCGGCGGCCGGCGGGCTGACTGGCGCGCCGGGCAGCCCGAACGGGGCGAACTCGAACATCGTCTTCGGCGTGCTGCACAGCGGCTGGGGCATCCTCGGCTTCCTGCAGGCGCTGCGCGACGAGGGCCTCGTCAAGGTCGTCGCCGAGCCGCGCGTCGTGACGCTGAGCGGCCGGCCGGCCAGCTTCCTCGCCGGCGGCGAGCAGGCCATCCCGGTCCCGGCGGGCCTCGGCCAGGTCGGCATCCAGTTCTCCGAGTTCGGCACCCGGCTGAACTTCCTGCCGATCGTGCTGGGCAACGGCAAGATCCACCTCGAGGTCGAGCCGGAGGTGAGCAATCTCGACCAGAACTTCGGCACCGTCATCCAGGGGACGGCCGTCCCCGGCCGGAACACCAGCCGGGTGAACACGACCGTCCAGCTCGAGGCGGGCCAGACGTTCGTCATCGGCGGCCTGATCCAGCACCAGACGACCGGCGGGACGCGCAAGACGCCGATCCTCGGCGACCTGCCGTTCCTGAGCGGGTTCTTCTCCGGCAAGAGTTACGACGAGACGGAACAGGAGCTGGTCGTCCTCGTCACGCCGCATCTTGTTGATGCCATGGACTGCGGGCAGACGCCAAAAACTTTGCCCGGTCAGGAAACCCGCAGCCCCGATGATTTTGAGCTATTCTTGGAGTGCATCCTGGAGGCCCCGCGCGGCCCGCGCAAGGTCTGGAACGGCCACGAGTACGTCCCGGCGTACAAGAACGGCCCGACGGCGAGCCAGTTCCCGTGCGGCCCGAACGGTGCCGGCTACTGCGCCCCGGGCACGTCGGCCTACGGGGTGGCGACGCCGGCGGTGACCAACGCCCCGGTCGTCACCGGGATCGGCGTCGGCCCGGCCCCGTCCGCGGTGCCGGTGACGCAGGCGACCCCGCCGGGCTCGCTCCCGCTCGTCCAGCCGACCCTGCCGGCCACCGGCCCGGCGACGACGGTCGGCCAGGCGCTGCCGAGCGTCTCGCCGATGCCGCTGCCGACGCCCGGCGTGACGACGCCGGTGCGCTCCAGCCCGCCGCCGGCCCTGCCGGCCGGGATCGAGTGACAGCCGCCCGTCAGCGGGCGCCATGACAGTCGTCCACAAGGCCGCCGGGAGGCAACTCCCGGCGGCCGCCCCCCGGTAACTCGGTGCCGGGCTTCCTCGGTGGATTCGCAACGGTGAAGGGTGCTACATGAGGGACGTCCAACGGATCGCGATCGTGGATCCAAACGACGGGACGCGCGACGAGTTGCGCCAGGTCCTGCTCGGGTTGGAGGCCGTCTGGCTCGAGGCGGAATGCTCCCGCTACGAGTTCTTCTTCGACGTCATCGCCCAGTCGATCCCCGACGTCGTCATCGTCTCGCTCGACAGCGACCAGAACAAGGCCCTCGCCCTGATCCAGGCCCTCCACGACGAGGTGCCGGAGATGCCGATCCTCGTCGTCAGCGCCCGCGGCGACGGCCAGGCCATCCTCCAGGCCCTCCGCTGCGGGGCGCGCGAGTTCCTCACCGTCCCGGTCGTGATCGAGGAGCTGATCACCGCCCTGAAGCGCATCAGCCCGAAGATGACCGCCGAGCCGCACGCCGGCAACGGGGTGGCCGGCACGCCGCGCGCCGGCAACACGCTCGTCGTCGCCGTCCTCGGCTCGCGCGGCGGGGTCGGCTGCACCAGCCTCGCGGTCAACGTCGGGGCGTGCCTCGCCCGCGAGCCGGCCATGACCGTCGCCCTCATCGACCTCGACGTCGCGCTGGGCGACGCCGACGTCGCCCTCGACCTGACGCCGGACTACACCCTCGCCGACGTCGCCCTGAACATCGACCGCCTCGACATGCAGTTCATCCGCCGGTCGCTCTGCCGGCACGAGTCCGGCCTGCACGTCCTGCCGCGCCCGGTCCAGCTCGAGGACTCGAACGTCATCCAGCCGGAGCACCTCAGCCGGCTGATCGGCCTCTTACGGGCGAGCTTCACCCACCTGATCCTCGACCTGTCGAAGTCGTTCTCGCCGTGCGACGTGACGGCGCTGCGCCTGGCGGACGTCATCCTCCTCGTCGGCGAGGTCGAGCTGAGCAGCCTGCGCAACCTCGTCCGCATGCAGGCCGCCCTGAACAACGACCCGGAGCTGGCCGACAAGGTGCACATCGTCCTGAACAAGGTCGGCGGCGACCAGGACATCACGCTGAAGAAGGCCGAGGAGCTGATCGGCAAGCCGATCTACTGGCAGGTGCCGTGCGACGCGCGCGCCCTGTCCGAGGCCCGCAACCAGGGCATCCCGCTGTTGACCGTCGCCCCGAAGACGAAGGTCCACCTGTCGATCCAGGGCCTGGCGATGGCCCTCGTCGGCCGGGAGGACAAGCCGGCGGCGGAGAAGAAGAGGAGCGGCTGGGCGTCGTTGTTCGGCCGGTGAGGACGACTGCGAGTAGGACCACCTAGGGACGCGCTACCATGTCACGCTTGCAACGCGGTCTGAACGGCCTCAACGGCGGCACGCAGGGCCGGCTCACCGGGGCCGGCGGCGGTGCCGGCCAGGGGACGAAGAGCTTCGAGGAGCTGAAGCGCCTCATCCACGGCAAGCTCGTCGAGAAGCTCGACCTGTCCCGGGTCAGCGACCTCGACGGCGAGACGCTGCGCCGCGAGATCCGCCTCGTCGTCGAGCGGCTCTGCGACACGGAGAACCCGCTCCTGAACCGCATGGAGCGCGAGCGCCTCATCGACGAGATCCTCGACGAGACGTTCGGCTTCGGGCCGCTCGAGGTTCTCCTCAAGGACCCGACCATCAGCGACATCATGATCAACGGCCCGCACAAGATCTACGTCGAGCGCCGCGGCAAGATGGAGAAGACGGAGGTCAAGTTCCGCGACAACGAACACCTCATGCAGATCATCGACCGCATCGTGTCGAAGGTCGGCCGGCGCGTCGACGAGACGACGCCGATGGTGGACGCCCGCCTGCCGGACGGGTCGCGCGTCAACGCGATCATCCCGCCGCTCGCCCTCGACGGGGCGACCGTCTCCATTCGCCGGTTCGGCTCGAACCCGCTCAAGCTGGAAGACCTGCTCAACTACAAGGCGTTCAGCCCCGAAATGGCGATGCTCCTCGAGGCGTGCATCAAGGCGCGCCTGAACATCCTCATCTCCGGCGGCACCGGCTGCGGCAAGACGACCCTGCTGAACACGCTGTCGAGCTTCATCCCGCACGAGGAGCGCGTCGTCACGATCGAGGACGCGGCGGAGCTCCAGCTCCAGCAGGACCACGTCGTCCGGCTGGAGACGCGCCCGTCGAACATCGAAGGCAAGGGGGCGGTGACGTGCCGCGACCTGGTGCGCAACGCCCTGCGTATGCGGCCGGAACGGATCATCATCGGCGAGTGCCGCGGCGCGGAGTCGCTCGACATGCTCCAGGCGATGAACACCGGCCACGCCGGGTCGATGACGACCCTGCACGCCAACACGCCGCGCGACGCCCAGGCCCGGTTGGAGACGATGATCATGATGGCCGGGCTCGAGCTGCCGATCAAGGCGATGCGGCAGCAGATCAGCTCGGCGGTCGACCTGATCATCCAGGCGAACCGGCTCCAGGGCGGCCCGCGCAAGGTGACGTGCATCACCGAGGTGCTCGGCATGGAGCAGGACATGATCATCATGCAGGACGTGTTCCGGTTCAAGCAGCTCGGCATCGACCAGAACGGGCGGAGCTACGGCCAGTTCGAGGCGACCGGGGTGCGGCCGACGTTCATGCCGCGGCTGGAGGCGGCCGGGATCAAGCTGCCGTCGAACCTGTTCCTGGAACGGATCCTGCTGCGCGACTGACCAACCCCCGACACGGAGAAAGGCGACGGACGGGCGCGGTGGATCGGATGCAACCCCAGGCCCGCCCTCCCACACCCAGGCGAGAGGCACCATGTTGACCCCGACCGTAGTAACGATCGCGACCTTCCTCGCCGTGACCGGCCTGGTCGGCCTGCTGGCGTTCGTCTTCCGCGACACGAACCCGAAGACGGCGACCCGGCTCGAGCTGCTCGTCGGCCGGCGCAAGAAGGAGGACATCGAGAAGAACGACATCCTCCGCAAGGCGGCGTTCGAGGGGGACAAGAAGTCGCTCCTGGAGGCGCTGACGCCGAAGTTCCTCTCGGTCGGCAAGCTGTTCGAGCAGGCCGACTGCCACATCAAGCCGAGCACGCTGTTCGGGATCAGCATCCTGCTCGCCTGCGTCGCCGGGTCGGCGTCCCTGCTGTTGCAGCTGCCGTACTGGCTCATCCCGATCAACGCCGTGCTCCTGTTCTTTGTCCCGTGGATGTGGCTGTGGAACAAGCGCACCTCGCGCCTCAAGAAGTTCGGCACCCAGCTCCCCGACGCCCTGGAGCTCGTCGCCCGGGCGCTGCGGGCCGGCCACAGCCTCTCCGCCGGGATGCACGTCGTCGCCGAGGAGATGCCGTCCCCGATCGCCGACGAATTCAACCGCGTCTACGAGGAGCAGAACCTCGGCATCCCGATCGACGAGTCGTTGCGCAACCTGTGCGAGCGGGTGCCGAACCTCGACCTGCGCTTCTTCGTCACGTCGGTCGCGATCCAGCGCCAGACCGGCGGCGACCTGGCCGAGATCCTCGACAAGATCGGCTACGTCATCCGCGAGCGGTTCCGCATCATGGGCCAGGTCATGGCCCTGACCGGCGAAGGCCGCCTGTCCGGCGTGGTGCTCATCGCCCTGCCGTTCGCGCTGTTCTTCTTCATGCTGAACAGCCAGCCGGCCTACATCGAGAAGCTGTGGACGACCGAGCTGGGGCAGAAGATGTCCATCTTCGCCATCATCTCGCAGATCCTCGGCGCGGTCGTCATCCGCAAGATTGTCAACATCAAGGTCTAACGCAGGTTCGAGTTTCGGGGGGCTTTCTGCCGATTGGAAGATGGGCGACCTTCGCGGGAAGTGGCGACTTCCTCGGATGCGCCGCCCGGTCGGCCGGCCCGCGAATGAGGCTGCCTCGGGGAGGGACGACATGCTCGTGCTGGCGATCGTCGGGGTGAAGGAAGTCATCCCGCTCGTGGTGACGGTGGTGATCATCGCGTTCGTGTTCGGCGTCCTGTCGGCGCTGTCGAACCGCAACAGCAAGGCCGCCGAGCGCCTCGAGCGCTACAGCCGGCCGCAGTCCCTGGCCGAGATCGAGGACCCGCGCAACAAGAAGGAGCGCTTCCAGGGCCTGCTCGAGACGGCGAAGCAGCTCGCCCAGCCGCTCATGCCGCAGACCGAGCTCGAGGCGTCCGAGCTGAAGATGAAGCTCGCCCACGCCGGGTTCCGCAGCGAGTCGGCCGTGGCGATCTACCTCGGCATCCGGTTCGCCTGCTTCCTGGTCTTCGTCGGCATCGGGTCGGCGATCTTCATCCCGCAGTACGGCCTGACGTGGGAGGCGGCCCAGCCGCTGATCTTCTTCGCCGGGGTCGGGTTCTACCTGCCGACGATCGTCCTGTGGTGGCTGCGGACGAAGCGCCAGGAGGAGATCTTCCTCACCCTGCCCGACGCGCTCGACCTGCTCGTCGTCGCCGTCGAGAGCGGCCTCGGCCTCGACGCGGCGATGCGCAAGGTCTGCGAGGAGATGAAGGACCACGCGAAGACGCTGTGCGAGGAGCTGACGCTGGCGAACTTCCAGCTCCAGATGGGCCGCCCGCGCCGCGAGGTGCTGCACGACCTCGGCGTCCGCACCGGGGTCGACGATGTCCGCAGCCTGGCGGCGATCCTGATCCAGGCGGACCGGTTCGGCTCGAGCATCGCCCAGGCGCTGCGCGTCCAGTCCGACGCGATGCGCACCCGGCGCAAGCAGCTCGCCGAGGAGCGCGCCGCCAAGACGGCGGTGCAGCTGATCTTCCCGCTGGTGTTGTTCATCTTCCCGGGCATCTTCGTGGTGCTGGTCGGCCCGGCGGCGATCAACATCCTCGACACGATCGTCAAGAAGTGACACGGCGTTGACTTGGCTCGGGGCCGACGGCCCCGCTTTCAGGGAGGGAACGCGATGAAGGGATTCATGGCCAAGGGCGGCCCGGCGCTGGCGCTGGCGCTGCTCTGCCTCGGCGGCGGCTGCGTGCCGTACAAGAACCTGGTCGATCCGTGCTACCCGGAGCGCTACTGGGCCAGCTCGCGGAGCCTGGTCAACGAGGCGTTCGCGCCGCAGGTGAACAACGGCCACGTCCTCGACCAGACCGTCTGGAACGAGTACTTCGAGCCGGGGACGGACCGCCTCAACGCGATGGGGCTCCAGAAGCTGTCCTACCTGGCCCGGCGGCGGCCGCAGGCCGACCCGGCCGTCTTCCTGCAGACGGCCCAGGACCTGCCGTTCGACCAGTCGAACCCGGGCCAGCTCGCCGCGTTGCGCGTCGATCTCGACGCGAAGCGCAAGGCGGCGGTGGAAGGGTTCCTGACCGCTCAGGCGGCGAACCGCGGCGTGCCGTGGAACGTCCAGATCCACGACCCGGGTGAGGTCGGGCTGGCCGGCGTGCCGGCGAGCCAGGCGATCGGCCAGATGTACTACACCCGGTTCCGCGGCGGCCTCGACGGCGGGGCGGGCGGCGGGTCGGCCGGCGCGGTCGGCGGCGGCGGGGCCGGGGCCGTCAGCGGCGGCACCGGCGGCGGGGCCAGCAGCGGCGGCACCGGCGGCGGCCCCAACGGCGGCCGCTGACCGACAACCCGGCCGGCGGTGCCACGGACGGCAAGGCGCGTCCGGGGCATCGCCGGCCGGGGTCTTTACTAACGGAGAGATGCACCATGATCGGCCTACTGGCGGCGAGTTGGTCCTGGAGTCAGTTCCTGTCGTACTTCACCACCCACGAGGGGGTCATCCGGCTGTGCATCGGCGCGATGGCGCTGGGGCTGTTCATCCTGCTCAAGAAATGAGCTATGCTTCCCGGGCTGGCCCTCGGTGATGCGGTGGAGATCCCCTGATGATGCACCTTTCGCGAGCGAGCGGGATGGAGTGGGACCGGGCCCGACTGCCCGAGGCCCCCGCCGCCCCGGAGAACCTCCAACAGACCGGGCTGACGCTCGGCTTCATCTGCGACCTGATCCTCCGGTCGCTCTACACCCGCGGCGGCATGCTCGGCCTCGACCTCGCCCGGCTGATCTGCCTGCCGTTCAAGGTCGTCGAGGAGGCGCTCGGCTTCCTCAAGAACGAGAAGGCCCTCGAGATCCTCGGCGGCGACCTGATCGGCCGGATCAGCTACCGTTTCAACCTGACCGACCTCGGCCGCCGCCGCGCCCAGGAGGCGATGGCGATGTGCGCCTACGTCGGGCCGGCCCCGGTCCCGCTCGAGGACTACGTTGAGCAGACGTACCGCCAGGCGGTCACCGCGATCGACGTCTCTCCCGAGGGCCTGCGGGCGGCGGTCGGCCACCTCGTCGTCAACGACGAGCTGTTCAACGCCGTCGGCCCGGCGGTCGTCAGCGGGAAGTCCGTCTTCGTCTACGGCCCGCCCGGCAACGGCAAGACGGCGATCACCCAGGCGGTCGGCAACTTCATGAACAGCTCCGGCGGGGACATCTACATCCCGCACGCGTTCATCGCCGAGAACAACGTCGTCACGGTGTTCGACCGGGCGGTCCACCACGCCGCCGAGGGCGAGATGGCCGACGTCGTCGAGGACAACGAGGCGACGATCCGCCGCCTGATGAACACCGGGACGGTCGATCAGCGCTGGGTGCGCATCCGCCGCCCGGTCATCATCACCGGCGGCGAATTGAACCTCGGCATGCTCGACCTGCGCTACAACCCGGAGGCGAACTTCTACCAGGCCCCGCTCCACGTCAAGTCGAACGGCGGCATCTTCCTCATCGACGACTTCGGCCGGCAGCTGTGCAGCCCGAAGGAGTTGCTTAACCGCTGGATCGTCCCGCTCGAGAACCGGATCGACTACCTGACGCTGGCGTCGGGGCAGCAGTTCCAGGTGCCGTTCGAGCAGCTGACGATCTTCTCGACGAACCTCGACCCGAAGGACCTCGTCGACGAGGCGTTCCTGCGCCGGATGCGGCACAAGGTCGAGATCACCGCGCCGACCCGGCCGGTCTACGAGAAGATCTTCACCGCCGTGTCGAAGAAGCTCGGCATGAACCCGTGCCCCGAGGCGATCGAGTACATGTACGAGCGGTATTACAACCGGGGCCGCATGCCGCGCGCGAGCGACTGCCGAGATTTACTGGAGACGGTGCAGTCGATCTGCCGATTCAGGAAGATACCGGTTCAACTGACCCGTGACCTGATCGCCGAGGCCGCGCACAGCTTCATCCGCGAGTTCAAGTAAGGCCGGCGGTCGGGGGGAAGGCAGTGTCGAGGGGGAGGAGGCAAGCCGCGGGGGCGGCGGGCCTTCCCCAGGGAGGGGCCCCTCACACCGGGACGTTGCGGGGTGGACAATGGATTGTCGCAAGTCCCTCGGCCTGGCCCTCGGGTTGCTGGTCAGCCTTTCCGGCTGCCGTTCGTGGAACGGCCCGCCGGACCCGTCCGGTACCCACAGCTCCCACATCACGCCGCGTCCGCCGGCCACATCACCCTATCAGAGCACCGGGAAGGACGCCACCCGCCAGCCGAGCCCGGCGTTGAGCGTCGCCGCCGGCGACTACTTCGCCAAGAGTGCCGCCGCCCCGGACCGCCCACAGCAGGACCGGGAGCAGAGCTACGAACAGGCCCGGCTCGCCTACCTACAAGCGCTGAAGCTCGACCCGAACTACCTGCCCGCCCAGCTCGGCCTGGCCCGCTGCCACGTCGAGATCGGCGAGGTGGACAAGGCCCTGGCGGCGTATCAGCGGGCGCTGGAGATCGCGCCGCAGAACGGCGTCGTCTGGCACGACATGGCCCAGGCCCACCTCCGCCGCAAGGACTGGTCCGCCGCCCTGTCCTGCCTCGAACGGGCGATGGCGATCGACCCGGAGAACCGCTCCTTCCAGACGACGTACGGCTGGGCCCTGGCCCGGTCCGGCCGCCAGGACGAGGCCCTGGCCTGCTTCACCCGGCTTTCGAACCCGGCCCAGGCCCACTACAAGCTGGCCCGGATGCTGCACCACATGCAGCAGACGGACGCCGCCCGGGGCCACCTCCAGGCCGCCCTGCGCGAGGACCCGCAGTGTGAAGAGGCGCGGGCGCTGCTCGCCCAGTTCAACGCCCCGGCCAACCCGGCGACGCCGCGAATCGTCGCGGACGACCCGTCGCTGCCGCCGCGGGTCGAGCCGATCCGGGCGGTGATCTACCAGCAGCCGGCCGCCCCGCCGGTGGTGCCGGCCCCGACGTCGGCGACGCCGAAGCCGCTCGACCCGGCCGTGATCGCCACGCCGCCGTCCGGCGAGCGGACCCTGCCGCCGATCGCCGAGCCGGTGCTCATGTTGCCGAAGCCGCCTTCGATCCGGTAACGGCGGGCGTGGGGCGACCGAGGACGGTCGCCCCACTTCCGCACCTCTCACTCCGCCGCGAGGGCGGTCAGCTCCGGGAAGACGTCCGGCGATAGGCCGGCGTGGCGGATCTGCTCGGTCAACTTCTTCACCGTGGCGAAGCGGATGTTCGCCACCTGCTGCTCGCTGACGCCGAGGTGGGCCGCCACGTCGCGGTTGCACCAGCCCTTGACCCAGAGCAGCTCCATCACCTTGACCCGGGTGAAGTCGCCCTTGTCGCGCCAGCCGCGCAGGATCTGGCCAAGGTAGCGCAACAGGGCGGCGTTCTCCATCTCGCGGCGCTCGTCCTGGCGGACGCGACTCGACGCGCCGGGCTGGTCGTCGTACTGCTTTTCGAGGATCTCCGTCCCGGCCTCCGATAGCGGCGTCTGCGGGTGGCGGCCGGTGCGGCGGAGGTGGTCGGTCAGCTTGTGCGACGCGATCGTGAACAGGTACGTCTGAAGTTCGCGCTTGTCGTCGTAGTTCGGCAGGCTGTGCAGGAAGCCGATGAACGTCTCCTGGACGACGTCCTCGGTCGCCGAACGGTCGTGGAGCCGGCGCTGGACGTAGGCGCGGAGGCGGCCCTCGTAGCGCGAGACGAGCGTCTCCCAGGCGCGCGAGTCCCCGTCGCGGATCTGCTGGACGAGCAGGCGGTCGGCGTCGGACGGCATGGCGAATCCCTCACGCGACCCAGATCAACACGGCGACGACCAGGCCGACCAGGACCAGGGCGACCAGGCGCAGCACGCCGGTCGAGTAGCCCCGCGTCGCCTCCTCCAGCCAGAGGTAGCCCTTCAGGACGACGAGACCGGCGGCGATCCCGGCGAGGACGAGCGCCGCCAGCCGGTGACGGTCGCGGCCGCGCTGGGTCCGGTCCTTGGCCTGCTGCTCGCGGTTGCGGACCTCCAGATCCTTGAGGTCCTCGGCGTCGAACCGGACGAGCAGCGTCACCTGCTGGGCCGTCTCGCCGGGCCGGGGCAGTTGGATCTCGACGGGGAGGCCCTTCATCTCGACGAGGCGCTTGCTCCACAGGTACGGCGCGTCGGGCATCCAGCGCAGGGTCGGGTAGCGGCCGGCGAGGTAGTCGCGGAGCTGCTCGCAGGCCCGCTCGGTGGCGTGCTCCTTCGCGTCGGCGACGGTCGGGCCGACGCCGTCGATCTCGGCCTGCCACTCGGCCGGCTCGGCGGCGCGCGGCTGGCCGCGGGCCGGCGACCAGTGGGCGAACAGGCCGGCGGCCAGGGCGAGCAGGCAGAGCGCGTCGCGGAGGTTCCTCATCATTGGCGTCGCTCCTCAGGCGGCCCGCAGGCGCAGCTTGCGCGCCGTCGGGGTCGGGGCCTGCCACGGGCTGACGAGCTGGACCAGGGCCGCCGCCAGGACGATGACGACGACGTCGTGCCAAGAACCCGGCCGGAGTACGAGCATGAGCAGGGTGCCCCAGAACCCGGCGGCGAAGAGCGGCCCGAGGCTGAACCGGCTCGGCCGGCGGCGGTCGGCCAGCCGCCACCAGCGCAGGGTGAAGAACGCCAGGGCGTAGAAGCTGACCGCGCCGGCCTCCAGGAGGAAGTCCGCCGGGACGAGCGCCCCGAGGACGCCCCGGCTCGCCGACGCCGCCTCGGCCAGGCTGCCAGTGCCGGGGGCCCAGCCGTCCAGCCACAAGGCGAGCAGGCCGAGGCCGCCGCCGAGCAGGAGCAGCACGACGCGCCGCGCCCACGGGTCGCCGCGCCGGCCGGCCCACGCCTTGCTCGGCAGCAGCACCAGCCACGTTGCCGCCACGGTCAGGAAGAAGACGCTGCCCAGCACGCCCGTGTCGCGCACCCGGCCGAGCGTCGCCCAGAGCGGCACAGTGATCAGCGCGAAGACGAGCGTCAACAGCAGCGACGAGCACAGCTCGCTCAGCTGCTGCCGCGTCGTGCCGGCGGCCGGCACCGCCGCCGTCTCGCGCGACGGCGACGCCACGCCCGGCGGCAGGGCCGGCGTCGAGGTCGAGGAGGTCGTCACGCCGGCGGCTGGCTGGCCGAGCGCCTCGACGGCCCGGATCAGGTCGGCCAGGCCGGCCCAGCGGTGGTCCGGGTTCTTCGCCAGGGCGCGCGACACGATCGGCACCCACTCGCGTGGCAGGCGGCCCAGGTCGGGCGGCGCGGTCAGGTGCTTCATGAGGATCTCGCCGGCCGACTCGCCCTCGAACGGCACCTCGCCGGTCAGCATCTCGTACAGCAGCACGCCGACGGCGTAGACGTCGACCCCCTTGTCGTACCGGCCGGATCCGATCTCCGGGGCCATGTAGTGGACGGTGCCGACGCTCTCGGTGTGGGCCTTGCGCTGGCTGCCGGAGATCGACTTGCTCAGGCCGTAGTCGCCGATCTTGACGATGCCGTTCTCGAGGAAGATGTTCGCCGGCTTCAGGTCGCGGTGGACGACGCCGTGGTCGTGCAGGTAGCCGACCGCCCGGGCGAGCATCAGAACCCACTCGCGCACCACCTCGGTCGGCAGGCCCTTCGGATGCCGGGCGAGCAGGGCCGAGAGCGACTCGCCGGAGATGTACTCCATGACGACCCACGGCTTGCCGCGGGCGTCGGCGCGCAGGTCGAACAGGGCGACGAGGTTCGGGTGCTTCAGGTTCAGGCACTGCTGCACGCCGCGCAGCTCGACGTCCTCGTTGGCGTGGAGGAGCTTGAGGGCGACCTCCTTGCCGCCGTCGCTGACGGCGAAGTAGACCTCGCCGAAGCCGCCCCGGCCGATGCCGCGCTTGAGGGTGTAGCCCTCCAGCGGCCGCTGCCCCGAGTGGTAGGTGAACCGCATCTGGCATCCCCCGTAGGTCAGGCTTTCGAGCCTGACTCTTCGACGCCGAACGTCAGGCTCGAAAGCCCGACCTACGAAAGCCGCTCCCCGACCGGCTCGACGGCGAAGGTGACGTCCTCCGCCTGGACCAGGCCGCGCTCGCCGAGGACGGCGCGCGACACGCCCGCCTGGCCGTTGACCGTCACCGGCGGCCCATCGACCCGGACGCCGAGGCCGTCGCGGTGGCGGAAGAGCACCACCTGGCGGCGCAGTTCCGGCACGACGACGTGGGCCGGGTTGGCCGGGCCGAGCAGGACCGTCTCCCCCATCAGGATGACGCCGTCCAGGGCGAGCGGCAGGCGGTGGCCGCTGCCGAGGTTGAGCCGGGCCGTCGTGCTCAGCGGTACCGGCTGCTGGAAGACGAGCTGGCAGCTCGTCCCGAGCGTGACCCGGTCGCCAGAGCGCAGCAGGGCCCGGGCCGTGTCCTGGTTGTTGACCTTGACCGGCCGGAGGGCCTCCAGCAGGTAGCCCTCCGCGTCGCGCGTCAGGGCGGCGTGCAGGCGCGACACGTCGGCGACGAGCGGCACCTCGACCGGGTTGTCGGGCAGGGCCTGGCCGATCGTCAGCCGGCCGCCGAGGCAGACGAGGAAGCCGCCGACGCCGTCGATCCAGAGCAGGAAGCGCGGCGACACCTCCGGCGGGATCGGCTCGGCCCGGCTCTCGTCGATCCGGGCCGGCACCGTCTCCGGCTCGACCTTCTTCCAGGCGTGCTGGCGCAGGCGGCGCGCCTCGGGGTGCTGCGGGGCGAGGCGGAGCACCTGCTCGGCGATCTCGAGGACCTCGCGCCAGCGGGCGGCGTCGGCCGCGGCGTGCAGGCGCTGGGCGCAGTCGTGCAGGAGGGGTTCGTTCTCGGCCCAGCCGCCGCGTTCGCGTTCGAGGCGGTCGTTGCGCGGGGCGACCCGGTCGCGGACGCGGTCGATCTCGGTGCGGGCGGCGGCGAACTCGCCCTGCTCGGCCAGGTCGCGGGCGGCGAGCCAGCCGCGCAGCAGCGCCTCCAGGGCGTCCAGCTCGGGGCCACGGCCGAGGCGCTGTCGCAGGCGGAGGGCCGCGTCGCGCGCCGTGGCCGGGTCGCCGGCTTCGAGGGCGGCGCGGATCTCGCTCAGGCTCAGGCGGGTCAGGGCGAGGCGGAGCTTCTCGGCGCTCGGCTCGCCCGGTTGGAGGTGTTCGGCCTGGAGCAGGTCGCGCCAGGCCCCGTCGACGTCTTCGAGGCGGAGCTGTCGCTCGGCCCGCTCGACATACGCCCGGCCGAGCTGGGTGAGCAGGGTCGCCAGGCCGCGCCGGCCCTGCGCGCCGGGGCTGGTGAGCAGCTTGAGGGCCTCCTCCAGCCGACCGTGGCGCAGGGCGTCCTCGGCCTGTCGCAACGTCAACCAGCCGAAACCGAGCATGACGGTCTCCGAGAGACGCGACTCACTCGTCGCCGTTCAGCGCCTCGCGCGCCGCCCGCTTCGTCTCTTCCAGCGACGGCCGGGCCGCCTCGTTCCGGCCGGCCAGGCCGTGGCGCGCCTTGACCTCCTCGAACTTCGCCTCCTCGGCCAGGGCGTTGTGCAGCAGGCCGACGAGGCGGTCCGCCTCGGCGAAGTCGTTCCCCTTCACCGCCGACTTGTTGTCCGTCTGCCGCATCCGCAGCAGCGCGATCTGGGCGTCGAGCTTCTCGACGACGACGACCAGCTCCGCCTGGCGCTGCTTCATCTGGGCCAGGCGCGCGTCGCTCGCCTCGACGACCTCCTTGCGGGCGGCGAGGACTTCCTCCTTGGCCTTGACCGTCTCGCGGACGGTCTTGAAGACGCGCGTCGATTGGTCGAGGCGCTTCTGGAGTTCGCTCGCCTCGACCTGCTTGCCGTCGAAGGCGACGAGCTTCGTCTCGGCTTCGAGGGCGGCGAGCATGGCCCGCATGTCCTTCTCGCGCTGGGTCTGGGTCGCCTTGAGGGCGTCGACCTCGCGCTGGAGGGCCTCGAAGGAGACTTCGAGGCGGGACTGCTCCTTGGCGGCGCGTTCGAGGCGCTTCTCGGACTGGGCGATCTCCTGGCGGAGCTGCTTGACGCGCGTCTCGGGGCTGACGGACGCGTCGAGGTGGGTGCGGCACTCGCCCCACCAGACGCGGACGAGGCTGCCGAGTTCGGTCTTCTTCAGGACGATCATGCCCACGGCGATCGCCAGGCCCACCACGATCAGTTTCCGGCACATCGCTTCGGTCCTCGAACGGGGATGGAGAACGACACGGGTGAAACACCCACTCGCGGGGTATTTCGCGGACGGGATGCGCTCATTTTACCGGAATCGCCGAGGGGCGACAGCGTTTTCCATTTGCCTGGCCCGGCGGGTCGCGTCACAATGGGGCTATCGGGGCGTCACCGGGCACGGCCTCGCGGTGGCGGAGCCGCGCCCCTCGTCAGGAGCCAGATCGACCATGTTGAAGCGCGTGTCCGCGGCGGCGGTGTTCCTGCTCGTCGTGCAGGCCGGGGTCGGCTCGGCCGACTACGTGATCGTCGTGGCCAACATCGGCCAGTCGAAGGCCGGCGGGGGCGGCGTCGGCGGGGCGGGGCCCGGAGCCGGCTTCCCCGGGCCCGGCCAGCCCGGGCCTGGCCAGCCCGGCAGCGGCTTCCCCGGGCCCGGCCAACCGGGGTCCGGCCAACCGGGGTCCGGCTTCCCCGGCCCCGGCGGGCCTGGCGACCCGAACAACCCGTTCGAGGAGGTCGCGACGAACATCCTCTCCGTCGTCGTCGATGCCGAGCCGTACCCGGTCATGAGCCCGCACTTCCTGAAGAACTACACCGACGGCAAGGCCGTCCTGTACGCCAAGACGCGCTGGGGCGTCGCGCCGATGGTCAGCCGCGAGGTGATGGCCCAGAAGAACGAGGTCCACGCCATCGCCGAGATGCCGACCACTGGCGACCCGAAGACGCTCCCCAAGATGTACCCGTCGGTCGCCAAGCTCTACGCCGCCCGCGTCGCCGCCACGAACGCCAAAAAGGACGCCTCGACGGAGGACTTCCTCGACGACGCCGACTGGGCCCTGGCCTACGGGATGCCGGACCGGGCGGTCGACGTCGTCAACAAGCTCACCGGCAGCGAGACGCACAAGGCCCACCCGGCCGTGGCCGCGTTCGCGAAGGTGAACACCGCCCTGGCGGAGAAGGTCTTCGCCGAGCCGGCCGGCCAGGTCGTCGCCAAGCTGAAGGAGTCCGGCAAGTACAAGGTCGAGACCGGCAAGTTCTACCAGGTGTACCACAACCTGACCGGGTCCGACGCCGCCGAGGCTCGCAGCCGGCTCGCCCGGCTGGAGAGCGCCTACAAGACGGTCTACTTCTGGTACGCGCTGCGGGGCGTCGAGCTGCCGATCCCGAACGAGAAGCTGATCGCCATCCTGACCAGCAGCGACGACGACCACAAGCAGCTCCACCAGCTGCTCGGCAAGGCCCCGCTCGTCGTCGATAGCTTCCACGCCCGGCGCGAGAACGTCGCCGTCTTCGCCCTGCGCCGCACCGACCGCAACTACGACGCCGTGGAGAAGTACGCCACGACGACGTACTACACCGACGGCAAGGTCGGCCGGGCCGACCTCGCCAAGTGGAAGGAAGGCCGCGAGCCGCAGAGCTTCCAGGACCAGCAGGCCCTCGCGTTCGCCCTGATGCTCAAGGCGATGGAGGTCCAGGGCGAGGTCGCCTCCTCGACGCACCAGGCCGCCCGCCAGGTCATGTTCACGACCGGCCTGCTGCCGCGCAACGTCCACGTCCCGGAGTGGGCCCAGTTCGGCTTCGCCAGCTTCTTCGAGACGCCGCTCGACGCGCCGTACGGCAGCGCCGGCAAGGTGAGTTCGCTCCACTTCCCCGCCTTCCGCGAGTTGCAGAAGGCCCCGAGCGAAAAGGAAAAGGCGGTCGTCGAGCGGCTCGAGGAGAAGCTCACCTCGGCGACGCTCAAGGGCGTCGTCACCGACGCGTACTTCCGCCAGGCGTCGCTCATCAGCGACAGCAAGTCGCGCTACCCGTACCAGGTCAAGGCCCGCTCGACCGCCTGGGCGCTGATGTACTACCTGATGCGCAACCAGCGCGACGGCCTGGCGCGCTACTGGAAGGAGCTGGCCAAGCTGCCGCGCGACATGCAGTTGGACGAGGAGCAACTCTGGGTCTGCTTCGCCAAGGCGTTCGAGGCGTTCGACGCCAAGACCGGCACCGTCAACACCGCGAAGCTGAACGACCTGGCCCGCCGCTGGGACGAGGATCTGAAGCGGGCCCGCCTGGAGAGCAAGGAGCTGCTCGACAAGGTCGCCGACGCGCGCAAGGAGGTCGACAAGATCGCCAAGGGCGAGGTCGGCCCGATGAACCCGGGCGGCATGGGGCCGGGCGGCCCCGGCGGGCCGGGCTTCCCGGGCGGCGGTCCGGGCGGCCGGCCGTAAGCGACCGTCTTCCTTTTGCCCCCGGCTTGCCGGGGGTCTTCGTCTTCGCATCCGGAACCCCGGGCTTGCCCAGGGCTAAATGACGCCATGAAAGCGCTCCGCCTCGACGCCCCCCGCCAGTGGAACCGCCTCGACGTCGCCCCGCCGGGCGACCCCGGCCCGGGCGAGGCGGTCGTCCGCGTCCACACCGTCGGCGTCTGCGGCACCGACCTGGGCGGCTACCTCGGCAAGATGCCGTTCTTCAGCTATCCGCGCATCCCCGGCCACGAACTCGGCGTCGAGGTCGTTGCCGTCGGGGCCGGCGTCGCGAACGTCCGCCCTGGCGACCGCTGCGCTGTCGAGCCGTACATCAACTGCCAGACGTGCTATGCCTGCCGCAAGGGCAAGAACAACTGCTGCGAGAAGCACCAGACCCTCGGCGTCCACTGCGACGGCGGCCTGCGTCCATTCTTCACCGTCCCGGCCCGCAAGCTGCACGTCTCGCGCAAGCTGACCTTCGAGCAGCTCGCCCTGGTCGAGACGCTCGCCGTCGGCTACCACGCCGTCGCCCGGGCCGCCATCCAGCCGGACGAGTCGTGCCTGATCATCGGAGCCGGGCCGATCGGCCTGGCGACGCTCGAGTTCGCCCGCCTGACCGGGGCGAAGATCGTCATGCTCGACGTGAACGAGCAGCGGCTCGCCTTCTGCCGCGACGTCATGGGCGTCGCGCACACGCTCCAGCCGTCGGACCAACTGGAGACGCAACTCAAGGCCCTGTGCGACGGCCACGGCCCGGACGTCGTCATCGACGCGACGGGCCACGTCGGCTCGATGTCGGCGGCGTTCGGCCTGATCGCCCACGGCGGCCGGCTCGTCTACGTCGGCATCACGACCGAGGAGGTCAAGTTCCGCCACCCGGTCTTCCATCGGCCGGAGGGGACGCTGCTCTGCTCGCGCAACGCCCTGTCGCCCGACTTCGCGGCGATCATCGCCCTGATCGAGGACGGCACGATCGATACCCGGCCTTGGATCACGCACCGGACGCCGTTCGATGAGGTGATCGGCGTCTTCCCGTCGTACCTCGACCCGGCGACCGGCGTCGTCAAGGCGGTCATCGAGGTGGGCGAATGACGCGGGCCGCGTTCGCCCTGGTGGCGTTGCTCGGCCTTGCCGCCCAGGGCGAGCCGGACGACCAGCCGGTGTCGCTGCGCTTCGACAGCGTCCACGAGGTGACGAAAGGCTCGATCGCCAACCCGTTCCAGATCGGCGTCGGCCCCGACGGCGTCCTCGCGGTCGGCCAGCCGGCCTACGTCAAGGCGTCATTCAAGGCGACGGCCGGCAACAAGAAGGTCAAGGAGGCCGACCAGCGCAAGGTCCGCCACGTCATCGAGGCGGACCGGGTGCCGATCGAGGTGCAGTTCCCGCCGGCCGACCCGGACGGCAAGCCGCTCCGCGTCGCCGGCTGGCTCCGGCCGGACTTCTGCTGCGGCAAGGGCCTCGACGGTACGTTCACCCCGCCGGCCGACGCCCGCCGCGGCGAGGTGACGCTGCGCATCTCCTGGCCGTCGTCCGGCCGGCTCCGCGCCGGCTCGACGACGCTCGACGTGACCCTTCCCGCCGACAAGGAACCCCGCTGAAGCAATCCTCGCCGGGTCTACGTCGTCTTAGGGTTAGACGACCCGCGCCTCCGTTCACGAAAGGACCCGGGCATGCGTACCTTGCTCGCCTGTGCCACCGTCCTCGCCCTCGCCGGCCCCGCCGCCGCGAAGGGGCTCCTCATCCCGGAGGACAAGGCCCTCCCGCCCCTGGCGATGCTGAACCACCACGTCCGCGTCAGCCTCGTCGATCAGCTCTCGACCACGCGCGTCGAGCAGGCGTTCCGCAACCACACCGACCGCGTCCTCGAGGCGACCTACGTCTTCCCGGTCCCGAAGGGGGCGTCCGTCCACAAGTTCACCATGTGGATCGACGGCAAGGAGACCAAGGGCGAACTGCTACCGGCGAAGCAGGCCCGCGACGTGTATAACTCGATCGTCCGCCGGACGCAGGACCCCGGCCTGCTCGAGTACGTCGGGAACGACCTCCTCCAGTTGAAGGTCTTCCCGATCCCGCCGAAGAGCGACCAGAAGGTCGCCGTCGAGTTCACGTCCGTCGCGCCGCGCGAGGGGAACCTCGTCGAGTACGTCTACCCGCTCAAGACCGACGGCAAGGCGGCCAGCACGCTCGACGCGTTCTCGATCAAGGTGTCGCTCTCGAGCCAGCACGGCGTCGGCAACGTCTACAGCCCGACGCACGCCGTCGCGGTGAAGCGCACCGACGGCCGGGCGGTCGAGGTCGAGTTCGAGAAGGGGCAGGCCGTCCTCGACAAGGACTTCCAGCTGTTCTACTCCCTCACCGACGCCGACGTCGGCCTGACGACGCTTTCCCACCGCCCGGTCGCGACCGAGTCGGGCTACCTCTCGCTGCTCGTCACGCCGAAGATGGACCGGAGCAAGATCGCCCAGGTCGGCCAGGACGTGGTTCTGGTGATGGACACGTCGGGGTCCATGCGCGGCGTGAAGATGGACCAGGCGCGCAAGGCGCTGCGCTACTGCCTGAACCAGCTCGGGGCGAAGGACCGCTTCACCGTCGTCCAGTTCGCGACGACGATCAACCGCTACCGGGATAGCCTCGTGGCCGCCGACGCCGACCAGGTCAAGGCGGCGGTCAAGTGGGTCGACGACCTCGACGCTTCCGGCGGCACCGCCATCAACGACGCCCTCAAGTCGGCCCTCGCCCTCCGGCCGGCGATGACCGAAGACGCTCGGCCGTTCACGGTCGTGTTCTTTACGGACGGCCAGCCGACGATCGGCGAGACCAACCCGGACAAGATCACCAAGGGCACCCTCGCCGACAACACCCGGAATACCCGCATCTTTACGTTCGGCGTCGGTGACGACGTCAACGCGGCGATGCTGGACCGCATCGCGGAAGGGACGAAGGCCATCCCGAGCTACGTCCGTCCGGCGGAGGACATCGAGGCGAAGGTGTCCGGCCTGTACGCCAAGATGACGAACCCGGTCCTGACCGACCTCAAACTGACGACGACCGGCGACGTGCGCATCAGCGACGTCTA
>Ga0268299_1001289_pt1 | contig 47548 bp, 40 predicted proteins | sample NOBtaG_FD_193484 | JGI IMG/M metagenome (GOLD analysis project Ga0268299, IMG submission 193484) | Activated sludge microbial communities from bioreactor in Nijmegen, Gelderland, Netherland - NOB reactor | ecosystem: Engineered > Bioreactor > Aerobic > Activated sludge | place: Netherlands... | reverse complement strand
CCGCCGGCGAGCGAGGTCAGCATGCGGCTGGCCGCCGAGCCGTGCAGGTAGAGCGCGTCCCCGATGCGCGCGTACGCCGTCGGGATGGCGTAGGGCTGCCCGTCCACGACGAACGCCACGTGGCAGACGAACCCCTCGTCGAGGATCCGGTAGACGGCGTCGCGGTCGAACACGCCGCGGACCGGGTAGCGGCGGAGCCGGGTGCGCTCGGTCACCGGGATGGTCGGCGAATCGCTCTGTGCCATGCGGCCAGCGTAGCGAACATGTGGATGGCCTGACAGGGCCACTTCCTGTACATTTGGCCAGTCCACTTGCGCACCCCCATCATCCTGGATCGCCGGACGCCGGCGCCGCTGCACCGGCAGATCTACGACGAGTGGCGCCGGGGCATCCTCTCCGGCCGCTTCGAGCCCGGCCAGCGCATGCCCTCCACGCGCGAGCTGGCGACGACGCTCGGCGTGTCGCGCGCGACGGTGACCGCGGCCTACGACCAGCTCGTCGCCGAGGGGTACCTGGACGGCCACCGCGGCTCGGGCACCTACGTCTGTCGCGAGCTGCCGGAGCGGACGCCCGGCGCGGTGACGGAGGCGGTGGAGCGACGTGGGGGGCCTCCCCTCCGCCTGTCCGGTTTCGCCGCGCGGCTGGGCCCGGTCCGGCCGCGGCCGGTGACGCCGGCGGGCGTCATCGACCTGTCCTCGTCCGGGCCGGACTTCGACCTCTTCCCGTTCGCCGTGTGGGGGCGCCTCGTGCGCCGGCACGTGCGCCGCCTCAGCCCCGGCCTGTTCCGGTACGCGCGGGACGGGGCCGGCCACCAGCCGCTCCGCGAGGCGATCGCATCGTACCTGCGTCGCGCGCGCGCCGTGCAGTGCGAGGCCGATCGGGTCGTGGTGGTGAGCGGGTCGCAGCAGGCGCTGGATCTCTGCGCGCGCGTGCTCGTCGAGCCGGGCGACGAGGTGGCGGTGGAGGAGCCGGGCTATCCCGGCGCGCGTCACCTCTTCGCGGCGGTGGGTGCCCGGATCCGCCCCGTGCCGGTGGACGCCGACGGCGCCGTCGTGTCGGCCATGCCGCCGGCGGCCCGCCTGGCGTGCGTTACGCCGTCGCACCAGTTTCCCCTGGGGGTGTCGCTGTCGCTGGCACGCCGCCTCGACCTCCTGGCGTGGGCGCGCGCGCGGCAGGCCCTCGTCATCGAGGACGATTACGACAGCGAGTTCCGCTACAGCGGATCGCCGCTGCCCGCCCTGCAGGGGCTCGGGGACAGCTCGCGCGTCGTCTACCTCGGCACCTTCTCGAACGCGATGTTCCCGGGCCTGCGGATCGGTTACGTCGTGCTGCCGACGGCGCTCGTGGAGCCGTTCGTCCGCGCCAAGTGGTATGCGGACAGGCACACCGCCTCGCTGGAGCAGGCGGCCCTGGCGGACTTCATCCGGGAGGGCCACTTCGAGCAGCACATCCGCCGCATGCGGCGCACCTACAAGCTGCGGCGCGAGGCGCTGCTCGAGGCCCTCGAGCGCCGCTTCGGCGGACGGGCCGTCATCGTGGGGGACGCCGCGGGCCTGCACGTGGTGGTGCGCTTCGCGGACGCGGACGTGCTCCGCCGCGCGGCCCGCCGCGGCGTGGCGCTGGCCACGACCGCGGCGTACTACGCCACCCGCGCGCCCCGGAACGAGGCGGTGCTGCGCTTCGCCAACCTGGGCATTCCTGCCATCAGGGAGGGCGTCCGCCGCCTCGCACGGGACGCGGGATGATGGCGGCTACCGCTTGTTCTGCGCGGCGCACTGCTGCACCGCGCCCTTCTGCGCGCCGGTGATCAGGCCGCCCGCCACCGCCTGGTTGGTGACGTGGGCCACGCAGCTCACGAAGGCGCCGTGATTGCGCGCACCGGCCGCGCAGTCCCGGTACCACACGCGCGCCTGGTCGCTCAGCATCGCGCCGTTGGGCAGCTGCGTGTCGGCCGTCCGCGTGCTGCAGCTCCCGAACGCAAACGCCGCGTCGGGCGTGCCGTCCAGGTTCGCGTCCCTGAACCAGCCGATGTCGCGCATCTGCGGCAGCGTCATGTCGTAGGGCGGAATCAGCTCGTGCGTCAGGTCCGGGTTGATCGCCGGCTCCATCAGCTGGTTGCGGATGGCGATGTTGTCGAAGTGCGAGATGGACGACCCGGGCTGCACCGGATTGGTGGCGTAGAGCTGCGCCCGATCCAGCGGATCCGCGCCGGCCCGCTGCGACAGGTCCAGGCCGATGTTGACGTTCACCGCCTGCGCGGCCGCCAGCTGCGCCTTGATGCCGGCGCCCAGCGCCTGGCTGATCATGACGCTCGGGATGGTGATGGTTGGATCGACGCCAGCCATGCCCGGCGGTGGATCGGCCGCGGCGTTGTTGGCCACGATCATCGCCACGGCCCCGGCCGCCTGCACGACCGCGGCCTTGACGGTGAAGGTACACGTGCCGCGATCGACCAGCGCGATCCTGCCGGCCACGGCCGCGGCGTTCGCGGCCGTCAGCGCCGTGCACGCATCACTGCCCACGCCCACGCCGTCGTCGGCCAGCACCACGCCGCCCGTGGTCCCCGGCGCCGCCAGCGCGGGGCCGAACGACGCCGTGCCCACGCGGTACGCGTCCGCGATGGCCGCCGGCGCCAGGATGTTCATCTCGGGCCGGCCGAATTGCAGCACGAACGGCACCGAGGTGCTCACCTCCTGGCCGCTCCACACCACCTTGTCCACCCGTGCGAAGGCCGCCGCCCGCTCCGCGTCCGTCGTCATGTCCGAGACGAGCGTGTCGGTCGTCGTGTCGAGGGTGGCCTGCGAGTAGATGTCGGTGAAGCCGCCGAAGTTCGCCCCGGTGCCTTCATTCGCGAAGTTCGCGAAGCCCAGCCCGTGCGCCAGCTCGTGCAGCACCACCGCGACCAGGTCGGTCTGCGCGCCGTGGTTGTTGTCCACGCCCAGGTACCAGTTCGCCTGGCTGCTGAACTGCGCGACGATGTCGGGGAAGTTCGGCGTGGGATGGATCTCCGCGCCGGCGCGCTTGTCCGCGAGCGCACCGTGATACCAGGTCTCCGGATACGCCGCACCGGGAAATCCCGGGGCGCCCGGGAAGTCGCGGACCACGTACGTCGTGCCCGCCTGGCCGAGGACGTTGGCGCCGAGCGGATCGAACGACGCCTGCACGATGATGGTGACGTTGCTGTCGAGCATCGCCCCCCACAGGTTGGCGGCGTGCTGGAAGGCGAACAGCCGCTGCTGGCCGAGTGTCGTGCCGGGGTTGCCGCCCACGGGCGCGGCGGGTGTGGTGTCGTTGAAGCCCTCGTTGGCTCCATCGACCGGGACGACGATGATCCGGGCCCCGGCGATCGCCAGGGACGGGGCGAGCAGCGCGACGAGCGCGAAGGCGATGGCGCGGGCGTGGTGGCGAAGTGTGTGAATCATGGTCGCCTCCTCACTCGCTGACGGGCCGGGCGCCGTCCGCGTCGCCCGACAGGAAGTCCACGGCCTCGTCCACGCTGGTCACGCATCGCACCGACGACGTGCCATCCTCGTTCGGACGGGAGATCAGGACGTGCCCGATGCCGTGCCCCGCCAGGCTGAGCATCGCGCCGCCGCCGGGGAGCGGGGCTTCCGACGCGGGCGCCGTGGGGGTCGTCATCGACGCCACCTGGTCGATCAGCGCGGCAGCCTCCTGTTCGGTGATGGCCCGGCGCCGGCCCGTGGCCTGGTCGATGCGCACCGGCTTGCCGGTGAGCTTCGCCACCAGTTCCGCGCGGCTGCGCCCGCGGCCCTGGGCGTCGAGTCCCGTTGCCAGCGCCATGGCCATGGCCAGCGACGCGCCGCCGATGCCCACGACCTGTGCCCACCGCCGCGCGCCGCGCCCGGGGGTTCCTCCAGAGAACAATGCGTGCATATGTCGCCTCCGACTTCGCGCGGTCGAATCCGGGTTGCCCGATGCGGGCAAGGGGGACTGGGCCACCTGGCGCGAAGGTGCCGAGGAGTATACGGGATTGCTAGAGGATGCCGGCGACGCGCAGCGCCGAGGTCAGCGCCTGCTCCGTGATGCGGTGCCGGGCCACCTCGCGGCCGTCGATGGCCAGGATGGGAATGTCGTGCTGGTAGCGCACGAACAGGTCGAGATCCAGGGAGATGTCCCGCTCCGCGACGGCCACCCCCGTCCCGTGCAGGGCCTTCTGGACCTGCGCGTGCATGTCCTCGCAGAGGTGGCAGCCGGGCTTGCTGTAGACGACCACGCGGGGGTCGGCCATACCCCGACTATAGCGCCCCCGGCCACACCCTTGGGGACGCCAGTTGATCTCTCGGCGTCAAACGCAGTATTCTCTGGAGCCAATAGTTAGCGTTAGCAAACCATCGCCCGCCTGAGGAACCACACGCTCATGCCCAGTCCCCGGACATTCCGCATCGCCCTGCTCGCCGGAGCCCTGGCGATCGGCGGGATGATCAGCACCACCGCCCAGCAGAAGACCGACCCGCTCACGATGGGCCCTGCCCGCGAGCGCGGCGCGAGCGTCACGCCGGCCTTCGAAGGCTGGTACGAGAACGAGGACGGCAGCTTCAGCATCCTGATCGGCTACTACAACCGCAACGCGAAGGAAGCGCTGGACATCCCCATCGGGCCGAACAACCGCATCGAGCCCGGGTCTCCGGACCAGGGGCAGCCCACGCACTTCGAGACGGGGCGTCAGTGGGGCGTCTTCGTCGTCAAGGTGCCGAAGACCTTCGGCAAGCAGACGATCACCTGGACCATCGTCGCCAACGGCGAGGTGCAGGCCATCCCGTTCACGCTGAACCCCGGCTACACGATCACGCCGTACCGCGAGCTCGGGATGGGCAACAAGCCGCCCGTGCTGTCGTTCTCGCAGGGCGGCGCGAAGGTGTCGGGACCGCCCACCTCGGTGGCATCCACGCTGACGGCCAAGGCCGGGCAGCCGACGCCGATCCAGGTGTGGGTGGAGGATCCCAAGCCCGAGTCCAAGGGCGAAGGCGGGGGCGGCGGTGGGCGAGGCCGCGGCGCCGCGGCGGTGGCCACGGTGTCGCTGCACAAGTACCGGGGCCCCGGGACGGTCACGTTCGACCGCGCGCGGTATCCGGTGGCCGCGCAGGGCGAGATGATTGCGCCGACGGCCACGTTCTCCCTGCCCGGGGAGTACATGCTCCGCGTGCAGGCCAACGACGAGTCGGGTGAGGGCGGCGGCGGGTTTCAGTGCTGCTGGACGAACACGTACGTGAAGGTAACGGTACAGTGAGGCTGCTGATGAGGACCGGTATGACACACGAGACAGTTCGACGCATCGGGCGGGTGGCGATCGGCGCGTGCGCCGTGCTGGCCCTGCCGGCCCTGGCCCGCGCGCAGGCGCAGGGCGCGCCCACGTTCAGCAAGGACGTGGCCCCGATCTTCCAGGAGAAGTGCGAAGCCTGCCACCGGCCCGACTCCATCGCGCCGATGTCGCTCGTCACCTACCAGGAGACGCGGCCCTGGGCGCGCGCCATCAAGGCGCGTGTGGCGGACCACACGATGCCGCCGTGGGATGTCGATCGCACCGTGGGCATCCAGCAGTTCAAGAACGACCGGTCGCTGACCGACCGTGAGGTGGAGACCATCGTCCGGTGGGTGGACGCCGGTGCGCCGCAGGGCGACCCGAAGGACATGCCCTCCGCGCGGACGTGGCCGGAGGATCAGGGCTGGAACTTCGCCCCGCTGTTCGGGCAGAAGGAGCCCGACCTGATCGTCACGTCGCATCCCTTCACGATGCCGGCCCAGTCGCAGGACGCCTGGGACAAGCGCGTGACGCCCTCGGGCCTCACCGAGCCGCGCTGGGTGCGCGCCATCGAGATCCGCCCGAACACCGTGAAGGGCCGCAAGATCACGCACCACGCCATCGCGTATCTCGAGCAGGAGGAGCCCAACGCGGCGCCGACCGGTGGCCTGGGGGCCTTCTTCATGGAGTGGGCCGTCGGCAAGCAGGGCGAGCTGATGCGCCCCGACACCGGCAAGCTCCTGCTGCCGGGATCGAAGTTCCGCTGGGACATCCACTACTCCCAGGCCGGTGAGGAGATCACCAGCCAGGTGGAGATGGGGATCTACTTCTACCCGCCGGGCCAGGAGCCGAAGTACCGCACGAACCTCTCGCTCGTGCCCGCCGCGCTCGGGACGATGGACATCCGGCCGAACTCGGTGGCGATGCACGAGGGCTTCACGGTGATGCGCGAGAACGCGCGCATCGAGAGCTACCAGCCGCACATGCACCTGCGCGGCAAGGCCATGATGGTCGAGGCCATCCTGCCGACGGGACAGCGTCAGGTGATCAGCCTCGTCAGCAAGTTCAACTTCAACTGGATGACCACCTACGTCTACGCCGACGAGGCCGCGCCGCTCCTGCCGAAAGGGACGATCCTGAAGGTGACGTCGTGGCACGACAACACGCCGGCCAAGAAGACGAACCCGGATCCGAACCAGTGGGTGGGCTGGGGCGACCGCACCGTGGACGAGATGGCCCACGCCTGGATCAACATCGTCTACATGAAGGACGAGGACTTCAAGGCCGAGCAGGCGAAGCGGCGCGCGGGGCAGACCTCGTCGGCATCCGAGCGCCAGCAGCAGTAGCACCAGCAAGCCGCATGATGGGGAGACGGTGTCGCGCCGTCTCCCCGTTCGTTCCCTCATCCGTACACTCCCGTGACCGAGACCACCACGCGCCAGGCGCCGCAGGCCGTCACCACCGAGCTGGTGGACGTCGTCAACCTGGTCGCCCAGGTGATCTGGGCCGACATGCGCCGCTCGGGACAGGCGATCGAGCCGACGCAGTGGGCCACGCTCCGGCTGATCGCCGCCGGCCCCTGGACGATGAGCGAGCTGGCGCGCCACAAGGCGGTGAGCCTGCCCACGATGTCGAAGTCCGTGGACATGCTCGCGCGCCGGGGCTGGGTGGACCGCTTCGTGGACGAGGCGGATCGGCGCCAGACCCTGGTCCGCCTCACGCCGGACGGACGCGAGGTGCTGGCCGAGTGCCGGCGCCGGGCCGAGGAATCCGTCGAGCGGAAGCTCGCCGGCCTGGGCGAACGTGAGCGCGACGTCGTGACGGCCACGCTGCGCACCCTGCGCGCCGCACTCGGCCCGGCCGAGTAGCGCCGGGGCGCCTCACCGCCCCTTCAGGGCGCAATCCAGTCGGTCAGGGCCACCAGCCGGCCGCCCTGCATCTCGCAGATGAAGCCCGCGCGCTGCGCGTGGTGGTTCGTGGCCGAGAAGCGTACGTCGGGCATCACGCCGCCCGCGTCCCAGCTGGTCAGGCTTTCCATCGCGTCGATGAAGCGCTCGCGCGTCAGCGCGCGTCCCGCGCGCTCCATGCCCTCCACTACCAGCCGGCCGAACGTGTAGCCGTAGAGCGTGTAGCGATCGAACCGCCGGCCCGGACGGAGGCGCGTGAGCGCCGTACGGTACTGGGCCACGCCGGGCGCCTGGCTCCGCTCGGGATCCGGGTAGTGGCAGAAGCCGAGGGTGCCGTCGGAGTCGCCGCCGGGCACCGTGAGCGAGGCCTCGTCGGTGAGGGGACCGGCCGAGACCATCCGTCCACGCCACCCCGCGCGCGCACGTGCGGCCATCAACGCGTGCGCCTGCTCGGGATAGAGCGCCATGACGAGGGCGTCCGGTGTCGCCGCCGCGAGCGTGGCGAACTCCGAGGAGAGATCGGCCGGCGTGCGGGACGGCACGGGCGCCTCGCCGACCACCTGGTACCCGAAGCGCGCGGCGTGCTGGCGCAGCGCATCGCGGAAGGTGAGCCCGTACGCGTTGGGGTCGTGGGCAATCGCGATCCGGCGCAGCCCCCGCGTCTCCGACAGGTAGCGGAACATCACCTCCGCCTCGCCCTCGAAGCGGGGGAACGACGTGAACAGGTAGCGCTCGCCCTCGGAGGAGACCAGGGCCGTGTGCGGGAACATCAGGGGCACGCGTCGCGCGCGCGCATGCGCCGCGATGTCCCCGATGGCGGGCCCGCTGAAGTTGACGAGGGCGAAGACCTGGTCCTCGTCGATCATCCGGCGGGCCACCGCCAGCACGTCGGCGGGCGCGCTGCCCTGGCGCCGGCGATCGGCCCACACGAAACGGCGGCCGTGCACGCCGCCCCGGGCGTTGGCCTCCTCGAACGCCACCCGGAACCCCAGGTTCTCGCCGTCGAGCGAGAGCGATCCGATGTCGGCTTCGACGCCGATGGCGATGGTGGTGTCGGTGATGCCGGGGCCGTCTGGCTGGCGCGCGGCAGAGACGCTGGCCGGGGCGCTGTCCGGGGCGCCGGCCGGGGTGCCGGCCGCCGCCGCCATCACCATCGCCACCAGGAGCGCCATCAGCAGCGCAAGATGTCGGCTGTGCATCGCGTCGCGTCCCCGCCCGGCGTCAGGCCGCCGTGGGCGGTTCGTCCGGCCGGGGCCGCCAGAGCACGAACACCTTGCCCACGTGTGCCACGAGCGCCGCGTCCACGCGCGCACAGATGGCGTCGGCCATCGCCATGCGCTCGTCGCGATCCGTGCCGCCGATCCGCATCTTGATCAGCTCGTGCGCGGTCAGCGATCGATCGACCTCCGCGACGACCGCGTCCGTGGCGCCGGCGTGTCCCACGTGCACGAGCGGGTCCAGCGCATGCGCGCGGGCCTTGAGGTGCGCGCGCTCGCGAGGCGTCAGGGACACGGGCATGCCCCGATTGTAGTCCGCCCGGCGGTGATAGCCTGAGGACATCGTGGATCCCGCCGCCGTCGAGTTCAGCCATGTGTCGATCGCCTTTGGCGGGCAGATGGTCCTCAACGATCTCAGCTTCAGCCTCCCGCGCGGCGGCATGCGGATCCTGCTGGGCGCCAGCGGCTCCGGCAAGTCGGTCCTGCTCAAGCTGATTCTCGGCCTGCTGCGGCCCGACGCCGGAACCATCCTGGTGAACGGGGAGCGGATCGACACCATGGACGAGCACGACCTCCTGCGCGTGCGGGAAGACATCGGCATGGTGTTCCAGGACAACGCGCTCTTCGATTCGCTGACGGTGGCCGAGAACGTCGGCTACGAGCTGACCGAGGTCGCCCGGTGGCCCGACGAGCGGGTGGACGCGCGCGTCGGCGAGGTGCTCGGGTTCATCGGGCTGAGCGAGTTCGTGGACCGGCTGCCCTCGGAGCTGTCCGGCGGCCAGCGGCGGCGTGTCGCCATCGCCCGCGCGATGGCGCCCCGGCCCAGCCTGATGCTCTTCGACGACCCGATGACGGGGCTCGACCCCATCGTCGCGATGGTCCTGGACCACGAGATCATCAAGCTGCGCGACCTCGAACACGTGACGTCGATCGTGGTGACGCACCAGATCCGCGACGCCGTCTACCTGGCCACCCACGAGGCCGTTCGCCACGAGGGCGGCTTCCGGATTGTGCACGCCGGCGCGGCCACGTCCGCGCAGGTGACCTTCATGGTCCTGCACCAGGGGCGGATCCACTTCGAGGGCAATGCCGAGGAGCTGCTGGCGTCCGGGGATCCCTACCTGCGGAGTTACCTGCTCAAGACGCTCCCGCCCTGGTAGGGAAAGAGAAAAGGGGAAAGAGAAAAGAGAAAAGAGAAAAGTGAAAAGAGAAAAGAAGAAGCGAGAAAAGTGCGGGATCAGCGAATCCGGTGGAGGCCGAGCAGCTGCTTCCGGATCTCGTCGTCGCGGCCCTTCTCCTTCAGGCGCAGCCACAGGCGCTCGATGACGCGCCGATCCACGTAGCCGGGGACCGTCGTGCCCCACTCCTGCGCCGCCCGGAACGCGTCGAGGGCCTTGACGGTCTCCTCGGTGTAGACGTTGGCGCCCGGGCCGGTGAGCGCGATGGCCTGCTCGCCCGGCCGGTAGTAGCCGAGCGCGTGGAGCATCAGCTTCAGTGCCAGCACGTCGCGGCCGGCGAACTGCTCGAGCGTGCGGAAGCCCAGCGTCTCGCTCGCCGTGTCGTAGATGCGCCGCAGCTCCCCGACGGGCTCGGGGTGCTCGCACACGTTGATGTTGACGGTGATGCCGTCGGGTCGGCGCGACATGCCGGGGCGGGGATCCGCGACGAGCACGGCGGCCGACTGTGTCTCGCCGTGGCGGCCGTCGCCGCCCAGGGCGTGGCCGGCGGCCAGCGCCTCGATCAGCCGATCCGCGAGCGTGCGCGCCGACCCCTCGCTCGCCTGGAACGCGTCGGCCACCGCGTCCACCACCGTCGGGCTCACCAGCGAGTTCCCCTGCACCGCGAAGGTGGGGCCCTTGCGCATGTGCACCCAGTCGCCCTGCTTCTCGGCCCCGTACTGGTTCTTGCCGGTCCACTGCGCCGATCGCCCCTGGCTGTCGATGACGCCCACCTGCCGGCTCTCGCGGCCTTCGTCCGCCGCGACCACCTCGTCCAGCGCCGCCTGCGGCGCCATGCCGCGCGCCAGCCGATCCAGCAGGTCGGTGCCGTACTCGACGCGCGTGCCGCCCTGCGTGGCCACGGCCCCCACGCCGGCGCGCACCCACGGCACGGCGTTGCCCACGCACGGGTTGCGCGTGGTGACGACCACGCCCGTCTCGCCGGTGACGGGGTCCACGGCCACGATCGAGAACGTGTGGAAGGTGAGGTCGCCGCCGCGGCCCCAGGCCACCGGCTCCTGCGCTCCGGCGGGCGCGGAGAGGAGCAGGGCGGTTGCGACGGTGAGCAGCAGAGGTCGGTGTGACACGGCGGCATCCTGCCACATCCGCGCGTGGCGCGTCAGCTGCGCGCACCCCGCGGTGGGCCCGTCCCGGTCGCCGCTAACCGGGGCGGCCGCGGTCCCGTCCAACACGCATGCTGACCCACGACCTCCGGTCGAGCCTGCGCCACCTGACGCGTCGCCCCGGCTTCGCGCTCACAGCCGTGCTGCTGATGGCACTCGGCTCGGGCGCCAACGCCGCGGTGTTCTCGGTGGTGCGCGGGGTGCTGCTGCGGCCGCTGCCGTTCGAGGACCCGGGCCGGCTCGTGGCGGTCTGGCCCGGTGAGTTCGTCTCGAACGACGAGGTGGCGTTCTGGCGCGAGCGATCGCGGACGCTCGCCGAGGTGGCCAGCGTGTCGCCGGGCTGGCTGATGGCGCTTCGATCCGACGACGCGCCGCCGGTGAAGGTGACGGCGTCGAAGGTGTCGGACAACCTCTTCACCACGCTCGGCGCCAGGGCCGCGCTGGGGCGGGCGATCGAGCCCGGTGAGAGCGCGCCGGGGCGGGACCGCGTGGCCGTGCTCTCCGACGCGCTCTGGCGCCAGCGCTTCGGTGGCGATGCCGCCGTGCTCGGGCGGGTCGTGCTCGTGGACGAGGCACCGCACGAGGTGGTGGGCGTGATGCCCCGGGGCTTCGAGGTGCTGGGTCGTGCCACGGACGTGTGGATTCCGGCGCCGTTCGCGCCCGGCTCGCCGCAGCATCGCCAGACGAGCGCGCTCGCGCTTGCCCGGCTGGCGCCGGGCGCCACCGTCGAGGCCGCCTCCCGCGAGCTGGCGAGCCTCTCGCCCGAGATGCGGCGTCGACTGGGCCGGCCGGACGCGTGGGGGCAGACGCTGCACGCCCGCTCGCTGCGCGAGGCGATCACGGGCCCGGTCCGTCCCGCGCTCACGCTCCTGCTCGGGGCGGTGGGCTTCGTGCTGCTGCTGGGCGCCGTCAACCTGGGAACGCTGGTGCTGGGCGGGTCGATTGCGCGGGCGCGCGAGATCGCGATCCGCACGGCCGTCGGGGCCTCGAGGCTGCAGCTCGTGCGCCAGCTGCTGGTGGAGGAGGCGGTGCTCGCCGCGAGCGGCGCGCTGGCGGGGCTGGGCCTGGCGCGCGCGGCGCTGCCGTGGCTGCTGGCGCGCCTGCCGCCGGAGGTCCCGCGGCAGGACGAGATCGCGATCGACGCCGTGGTCTTCGTGACCATCGTGTCCGCGACGGTCGGCCTGGCGGTCGTGATGGCGCTTGTGCCGGCCGCGACCGCCATCCGGCCGGGCCTGCAGCCCATCGTCCGGCAGCGCGCCACCGCCGGCACGCCGGGCCGCCAGCGCCTGCTCGGCGGGCTCGTTGCCGCGCAGGTGGCGCTCGCGCTCGTGCTCTCGGTGGGCGCCTCGCTGATGCTGCGATCGCTGTGGCACCTGCAGCGCGTCGATCCGGGATTCGACCCGAACGGCGTGCTCACCTTCCGCCTCCAGACCACCTCGTCGCACCGCTCCCTCGCGACCGGCCTGCCGTATCTGCGGCGCATGACGGAGCGCCTGGCGTCCCTGCCGGGCGCCACCGCCGTCGGCGCGATCAACCACCTGCCGATGAGCGGCTACTCGTGGACGACGACCGTCCGGCGCGCGGACCGGCTGGCCGAGACCGACGAGCAGGTGACACGCGCGGGATGGCGCTTCATCTGGGGCGACTACTTCGCCGCCATGCGCGTGCCCCTGATCGCCGGCCGCACCTTCACCGACGCCGACACGGACGCGGCCGCGGGCGTGGCCATCGTCAACACCACGCTCGCGCGCCAGCAGTTCGGCTCCGTGCCCGCGGCGCTGGGCCAGCGGCTCGTGCAGGAGGGCGGCGGCCGCCCCGGCCCCTTCGCGGTGGAGATAGTCGGCGTGGTCAGCGACGTGCGGCACGGCGGGCTCGACGCCGGCCCGGCGCCGGAGATCTACCGGCCCCTGCAGCAGACCTTCATGTTCCCGATGCAGGTGGTGCTGCGCGCCGGCGGCGATCCCGCGCGGCTGGCGGCGCCCGTGCGCGAGGCCGCGTACGCCGTGGATCGCACGGTGCCGGTCGCGGATCTCCAGACGCTGCCCGCCGTGCTCGCGTCCTCGCTGGGCCGGCCGCGGCTGCTGGCATTCCTGCTCTCGGTGTTCGCCGCGATTGGCGTGCTGCTGAGCGTGGTGGGGCTCTACGGCGTGGTGACGCTGCTCGTGGGACAGCAGGTGCGCGACATCGGCATCCGGATGGCGCTCGGGGCCTCGCCGAGGGCCATGGCCGCGGGCGTCATCCGGCAGGGCGTGGCCTACGCGGGAGCCGGCCTGCTGCTGGGCGTGCCCGCCGCGCTGGCGCTGGCGCGGTTCATGGACGGCGTGATCGCCGGCGTCACCACCCGCGATCCGCTCACCTTTGCCCTGCTGCCGCCGCTGCTCGTGACCGTCACGATCCTGGCCTGCTATCGTCCGGCGCGGCGGGCCGCGCGCGTTGACCCCGTGACGACGCTGAGGGATGGAGCGGTGTAGCCGCAGGAGCCTCGTGGCGCGCTTCGGTCACTCCAGGGCCTGCAGGCTCAGGCGCATGACGGATCCCATCAGGTCCTGGTACGGGAAGGGCAGCACCTGCGTGAGATAGAGCCCGATGGCGTCGCTCCGTGGATCGAGCCAGTATCGCGTGTTGGCCGACCCGGCCCACCACATCAGGCCCGGGGATCCGACCTCGCCATACCGGGCCGCGTCGGTGACGATCGCGTAGCCGAACCCGAAGCCGACGCCCGGCGCGCGCTCGGGAACCGCCAGCGTGGCGAGCTGGTTCGTGAACATCAGCTCCACGGTGTGGCGGCTCAGGACGCGCGTGCCCTCGAGTGCACCGCGATTCAGCAGCATCTGCAGGAAGCGGAAGAAGTCCGTCGCCGTCGTGACCAGCCCGCCATGCCCCGCCATGTCCCAGCCGCCGCCGCCGGACCACGCGGACGGGGGCGTCACGAAGCGGCTGCCGTCGGCCGCGTCCACGACGTCGAACCGGCGCGGGCCGGCCTCGTACAGGGTCGTCATCCGCGCCTGTCGCTCCGGAGTGACGATGAACCCCGTGTCCCGCATCCCGAGGGGCGCGAAGACCCGCGAGGCGAGAAAGGCATCGAGGCGTTGGCCGCTCACGCGTTCGATGAGCGCGCCGGCGATGTCCGATCCAAGCCCGTACTCGAAGCGTGTCCCCGGCTCGCTCGTCAGGGGCACGGTCGCGAGGCGAGCGGTCCACTGGTCGAGCGTGAACGCGTGCGACCAGTCATCGTCGCGCCCGACTGGCATCAGCCCGGCCTCGTGGTACGCCGCCCGCTGCCGGGCATCGCCGCCGTAGCCGAAGCCGGTGGTGTGGCGGAGGAGATCGCGGATCGTGAGCCGGCGGGTCGCGGGACGCACCGATCCGTCGTCCTGTCGTACGCGCAGCTGACGGAACGCCGGGAGGTGGTCCCCCACGGCATCGCCGAGTGCGAATCGGCCCTCCTCGTACAGCGTGAGGAGCCCGACCGCCGTGACGATCTTGGCCGCGGAGGCCATGCGGAACAGGCTGTCCGGCGCCATCGGCCGCCCGGTGGCGAGATCCGCGGCCCCGAACGCCCGCAGCGTGGCCACACGGCCGTGACGCGCGAGCAGCAGCACGGCGCCGGGCAGCTGCCTGTCGTCCACCTTGCCCTGGATGAAACGCTCGACGCGGGCGAGGCGCCCGGGCACGAAGCCCGTTCCCGCGCGGGCCGCGGCCGGGCTGCCGGGCCCGGCCTGCCGGGACAGTACCGGCGCCGTCGCGGCGACCGACGCGAGCATCGCGCCGGCCGTGATGATCCGGAGAGCGGTTGTCGTCATGGCGTTCCTCGTCGCGTACAAAAGAAAAGAGCCCGCTGGCCTGCAGTCGGCCAGGGGCTCCGCTGTTCGCGACCTGGGGATGCACCTCTCAAGAGGCCCCTATCTCCAGCGCGCTCGGTAACGGGCAGCAGTCTGCACGCCGGCGGCGCGGGTTGTCAACCCGATCGTGCGCACCCGCTGGGCCCGGTGTCGGTGGGGCCGCGCGCTCTAGGCCCAGTTCGCGAGCGCGAGCCCGGGCACGCGGCGGAAGTGCTTCGTGTTGTTCGTGACCAGTGTCACCCCGCACGCGAGCGCGTGAGCGGCGATCAGCGTGTCGAAGGTCCCGATCGGTTCGCCCTTGCGGGCGAGCGCGCTTGCGACGGGGCCGAAGCGGTCCGCCGCCGATTGATCGAAGGGCAGCACCCCCACCGACGCCGTGAACGTATCGATGAGGCGGTGCAGCTGGCGCGACCGGCGGGTATCGGCGCCGAAACGGAGCTCGGCGAGCGTGATGGAACTGACGCACAGCTGCGAAGGCCTGTGTTCGAGCAGGCGTGACGCAACGCCGCCCTGCCCCCGCAGGGCCCAGCTGACGGTGTCCGTGTCGAGCATGAACTCGAACGTCATGACAGGGGATTCGGCTCGTCGCGAACCGGTCGCTGGCCTGGTCGCGGGATCTCGCCGGTCCATGCCCCCAGGCATGCCCTGAATGCGGCGGGCCACTCGTCAGCCGGCTCGAGGATGACCCTGCGCCCTTCTCGCCGGATCAGCACGTCCTGCTGCGATGGAAACCGGCAGGCCTTCGGCAGGCGGACCGCCTGGCTGCCGCCGTTCTGGAACAGCTTCGCACGCACGGCACCCATGGTGAAAAGTATATATCAACGTATAGACCAGGGGGCCTTCCACCGACCGCCGGCCGTCCGGCGTCGTCCCGCGCCGCGCGCTCCGCGACGAGCGAATGCCCGCACGTTCCGCGCCCCCGAAGGAGTAGGCTGTCCGCGGAGGCGCCATGCACGACGTGGACAGGCTGGTTGACGCCACGGATGCGGAGCTCGACACCCTCTTCAGGGAGGCCGCCACGCTCGGCCTCGATCACTTCATCAACACCGGCCAGCACCAGGTGGATGTCCCGCGCCGGGAGATCTTCAACGACGCGCGGTGGAAGGGCTTCCTCCCGAAGGGCCTGCCGCTCGGCGAGGCCGCCGCGCGGCTGTCCACCGGCTACGCGAAGCGGTTCTGGATGCAGAAGGGCCGATGCCTCGGCGAGACGCAGTACCTGGACGGCCGCGTCCTGGTGAAGCACCTGCTCGAGGAAATCACGATCGAGCAGCCCGTCAACGACCTTGCGCCCGGCCGCTACATCCTGCTGCGGTACACCGATCCGGTCTTCGAGCACATCTTCTACGACGTGATGAAGGCGGTGAGCGAGGACGTCATCCTCTACCGGGGATACTCCGGCCGGTTCCCGGACGGGACGCGTGGCTGGACGGGGCCCCTCATCCGCCGCTACGGCATGGCGCAGGCGGGCGTGGACGACCACGACGCGCTGATGCGGGTGGCCGCCGTGCCGTCGCGCGCGCAGCTGCTCGGCCGGTGGCGCATGGACGTCGTCCACGCGCGGCAGTCGACCGGCGTCGCGTTCCTGACCTTCGCGCCGGGCCCGCGCGGCCGCATCGAGAGCCGCGTGGAGGTGACCGACGCCGGACGCGGCGCGCTGCCGCCGGTGGTCGTCAGCCACTTCACGTCTGCCGACTTCACCGCCGCCGGCCGCGAGGCACGCCGCCTCGACGACGACCTGCTGGTGGGGAAGTGGGTGACCGACTTCTCGGGCCCGTACGCGAAGCTGCTGCTGGCCGGGGCGGTGCGGCTGTTCCGCCCGGTGAAGACGCCGCGCGGCAAGCGGCGCTTCGCGCTGCACTACCTGCTGTCGCGCGCGTGACCCCGCCGCCGGGAGGCCCGTGCCGCAACCGGCCGCACCCGCGGTCGCCACTCGGCGCGCGTGGACGGCGGCCGCGGCGGCTATACTCGACGGCTGACCCATGAAGGCGTTCGTCCGGGCGTTCGTGTTCCTGCTGGGGCTGGCGGCCGTGGCGGCCGGCCTGGCCGCCTACAGCCTGACGAGCCGCGGCCTCGGCACGCGCGCCGAGCCCGGCTGGGTGGAGGCCACCCTGGCGCGCACCATGCGGACGCTGGCCACGTCCCGCCAACTGCGCAACACCCGCAACCCCGTCCAGCCCACGGCCGAGGTGCTGGACGAGGCGCTCGCGCACTTCGCGGACCACTGCGCGAGCTGCCACGCCAACGACGGCAGCGGCGCCACCGACCTGGGCCGCGGCTTCTACCCCCCGGCGCCGGACATGCGCGCCGGCCCCACGCAGGCGCTCACCGACGGCGAGCTGTTCTCGATCATCGAGCACGGCATCCGCCTGACGGGCATGCCCGCCTGGGGCACCGGCACGCCGGAGGGCGAGCACCAGAGCTGGGCGCTCGTCCACTTCATCCGCCGCCTGCCGTCGCTGACGCCGGACGACATCGCGAAGATGGAAGAGCTGAACCCGAAGAGCCCGGACCAGTTCCGCGAGGAAGAGGAGATCCGCCGCTTCCTGGCGGGCGAGGAGGCGGGCGCCGCCCCGGCGGCCCCGACCGCCGCCCCCGCCCCGCCGCACAAGCACGACCCACAGGAGGAACGATGACACTACGCACCGCCCTTTCGCTGGCAACAGCCGTGGCCCTGACGATCGCCACCGACGCCGTGGCAATCGCCCACCCCGGCCACGATCACAAGGTGCTGGGCACGGTCACCATGGCCGCGGCCGACCACGTCATGGTGAAGGACAAGGCTGGCACGGACGTGACGGTCCACATCACCGCCGAGACGAAGGTGGTGCAGGCGAAGAAGGCCATGACGGTCAACGACATCAAGCCCGGCATGCGCGTCGTCATCACCGCCGTCACCGTCAAGGAGAAGGACGTCGAGAAGCTGGTGGCGAAGACCATCGAGCTCGGGACGGCGCCGGCGACGCAGTAGTGCTTGCGGCGTGCGGCTTGCGGCCTGCCCGCCGTAGCCTTGGCGAAGGCGGATATACTGCCCCCGTGCGGGCCTGCACGGCGCTGTTGACGCTCCTCCTCCTCGTGCTGGTGACGACGGCCGACCGCGTGGCCTGCCAGGACGGCTGCACGGATCCCCAGGAGCATCGCTCCGGGTCGCCGTCCCCATCCATCTGCGGGCTCTGCCACGGCTGGAGCGGGCCCGCGGTGGAGGCCCCGGCCGCGCCGGGCGTCACCGCTCTCGTCCGTGCCGTGACGCCGGACGCGCCCGCTCGTACCGCCCATCTCCCCGCCATCGACCACCCGCCGCGGCTCGCCTGACCCTCCCACCACCGGGACGTAACACGGTGAGTCGCAGCGCGGCCGATGACTCCGCGCCTCGCCGCGCGGCACGCGCGCGACCAACGTTCTGCAGTTACGGCCCACCGGCTCCTGTGATGCCGGGTCCGCCAGAGGTGTGACCCGCATGGAGAGAGGTGCATGGCGACGTACGTGCTCGTGGTGTGGTCGTTCGCGCTGGCGGCGGCGCCGGCCCTGCAGGCACAGCCGGGACGACTGACGGTGACGGTTCGCAGCGAGGGCGCCCCGCTGGCTGGCGCAACCGTCCGGGCCGGCACCACCACCGCGCAGACCGACGCGACGGGCGCGGCGGTGCTGGATCTGCCGGCCGGCCTGGTCACGGTGGTGGTGGAGCGGGAGGGCTACCTCCCGCTGGAGGCCGAGGTCCAGGTCGTCGCCGGGCAAACGGTGGCCCTCGCCGTCGTCCTGGCGGAGATCGTCGAGGTGGAGGAGGAGGTGGTCGTGGTGGCCACCACGCGCACCGGCCGGCGCGTGGAGGACCAGCCCACCCGCGTCGAGATCCTCGACCGCGAGGAGATCGAGGAGAAGATGCTCATGACGCCCGGCGACATCGTCATGATGCTGAACGAGATGGGCGGCATGCGCGTGCAGGCCACCTCGCCCGCGCTGGGCGCGGCCAGCGTGCGCGTGCAGGGGATGAAGGGCCGCTACACGCGCTTCCTGAGCGACGGCCTGCCGCTCTTCGGCCAGCAGGTGGGCGGGCTGGGGCTGCTGCAGGTGCCGCCGATGGACCTGGGGCAGGTGGAGGTGGTGAAGGGCGTGGCCTCCGCGCTCTACGGCGCGGGCGCGATGGGGGGCGTCGTCAACCTGATCGCGCGGCGGCCCGCGGCGGAGCCCGCGGTGGAGATGCTGGGCAACGTCTCCACGCTCGGCGCGTCGGATGCCGTCGTCTACCTCTCGTCGCGCGCGGCGGAGGGCTGGAGCGGCTCGCTGCTGGCCGGCGGGCACTGGCAGACGCGGAACGATCGCGACGACGATGGGTGGGCGGACCTGGCGGGGTATGCGCGCGGCGTGGCGCGGCCGCGCGTGTTCTGGGACGGCGGCGGTGGCCGGTCCGCGTTCCTCACGGCCGGCGTGACGGTGGAGAACCGGGAGGGCGGCACCATGCCCGGCGCGGGGCTCCCGGCCACGGGGCTGGCCTGGGCCGAGACGCTGGACACGCGGCGGTTCGACGTTGGCGGCACGGCGCAGGCGATCCTGCGCGACCGCTTCGTGCTCACGGCGCGCGGCGCGGCGGCCTGGCAGCGCCACAGCTATCTGTTCGGGGACGTCCAGGAGCGCGACCGGCACGACACCGTGTTCACCGAGGTGGCGCTCCGCGGCGCGGCGGGGCGGCACACCTGGGTGGTGGGCGCCGCGTACGAGCGCGACGACTTCGATCCCCGGGACACGCCGCAGTTCGCCTACACGTTCAACGTGCCGGGCGTCTTCGCGCAGGACGATGTGGACCTGGCGACGTGGGTGGCGGTGTCGGCGGGCGTGCGGGTGGACGTGCACGACGAGTACGGCACCTTCGTCAGCCCGCGGGTGGCGGCGCTGTTCCGGGGCGGGGCGTGGACCAGCCGGGTGTCGGCGGGGCAGGGCTTCTTCGCGGCCACGCCGCTGGCGGAGGAGACCGAGGCGGCGGGGCTGACGCGGCTGGCGGTGATCGGCCCGCTGGAGGCGGAGCGGGGGCGGAGCGTGTCGGCGGACCTGACGCGGCGGCTGGGCCCGGCGTCCGTCACGGGGACGGTGTTTGCTTCGCGCGTGGCGCGTCCCGTGCTGGTGGACCGGGACGATCGCTACGCGCTCTACAACGGGGCTGCGGACACGACGAACGCGGGGGCGGAGGTGCTGGCGACGCTGCGGGCGGGATCGTACGTGGCGACGGGCACGTATGCGTACGTCCGGTCGCGGGAGACGGTGGGCGGGGTGCGGCAGGACGTGGCGGTCACCCCGCGTCACAGCGCGGGGCTGGTGGGGATGTGGGAGGACGAGGACGTGGGGCGCGTGGGGCTGGAGGTGTACTACACGGGCGCGCAGCGGCTGGAGGTGAACCCGTATCGCGGGGAGGGGCGGCCCTATGTGAGCGTGGGGCTGCTGGTGGAAAAGCGCGTGGGCCGTGCGCGGGTGTTCGTGAACCTGGAGAACGTGGGGGACGTGCGGCAGACGCGGTGGGATCCGGTGGTGCGTCCGGCGCAGGGGGTGGACGGGCGGTGGACGGTGGACGCGTGGGCGCCGCTCGACGGGCGGGTGATCAACGGCGGGGTGCGGGTGGGGCTCTTTCGGTAGGCGGTCGCTTCGCGACCGTGGGCCTGCGGCAGGCGGTCGCGTGGCGACCGTAGGCCTTCGGGAGGAGGTGCCTCGCGCAGCAGGCGGCCCCGCGGGCCGTGGGGTTCTGTGCCGGCAGGCTGGGCGTGTCGGGCTCTCGACGAGCCCTGGGATGCGGGCGATTCGCGCGCGGAGGCGGTGGGAGCCTACGGGAAGTTACTGGCGCGTCCACTCCTTCAGGATTGTGCGATCACCGCCGTCTGCCACGCCCTCTGTGCGTAAGCGGCTCGTCAGGGTCGCCCCCGCGACCCTCCCCGGCGGGCGCCGGAGCGGCGTCGGCCCCCCGGTGCCATCGACCTCCCGAGCCCGTCACCACCTTTGGACGCGGCCCCCTCACGCGGCTGCGAGCGTCTCGCATCAGGGCGAGGGTCACCCAACCATTTCAGTCGGATCCCTTCTACCATCACGGAGTATCAGCGCAACCTGGTGTGGAATGAGCACGGCAGAGGCGGTTGATCGAGTCTGTCCGCGTCGGTCTACCCATTTTGTGTTCGTTCATCGGCGAGATGGAATGGAAGACGGCGCTTGGAATTCATTGAGGGCGCCAAGCGCGTGGTGAATTGTGGACAGTGGCCCGTACCGACGTCGGTAGCTCAGGCTTTCCGGACTTTCGCAGTCGAGGTATACAGAAGGGCCAGGGAGCCAGGCCTTGGACAATTCGCGACCGGGACGTGTGCTGTTCATCGACGACGACAAGTATGGGTCTTCTTCGTACGTCAGGCTATTGGAGGCTGCGCTGTTCGACGTCACGTACGTCCACTCTGTTCGAAAAGCCATTCGCGTCACGCAGGAGGACAGGCGCTTCGATGCTGTCGTAATCGACATCATGATGCCGCCCGATGGGTTCTTCGATGCTCTCGAGGCGGCGGGAGGCTATCGAACGGGTGTGGCTCTCGCCAAGGAACTCGGCGATGTCCTGCCCACTGCAGCGCTCGTGGCGTTGACAAACTCACGGGATGCCGATGTGCAGGCCTGGTTCTCGACTCGAGATGAACTTGCCTATTACTACAAGGGGGATACATCCCCTGAGGAGTTTCCGGCAATCCTGAAGAACAGAATCCTGGGGGTGCTTGAAATGCCGAGTGTTTTCATAGTCCATGGCCATGACAAGACATCGGCGCTTGCGCTCAAAAACTACCTCCAGAACGTTCTCGGCCTTGCGGAGCCAACCATTCTCGCCGAGAAGCCCTCACGAGGCATGACTCTAATCGAGAAGCTCGAAGCGTACGCTCAGGATGCCGATCTGGTGTTCGCACTCTTCACTCCTGACGACTTCAACGAGCCGCAGGCAGGATCTGGTCGAGCTCGGCAGAACGTTGTCTTCGAGTATGGCTACTTCATGGGTCTACTCGGGCGACGGAGTGGAAGGGTCTTCTTCCTGTACAAGGAGGGAGTCGAGGTTCCCTCGGACTTGCGCGGAGTGGTGTCCATCGACATTACCCACGGCGTCGAGGCTGCAGGGGAAGAACTGCGGCGTGAACTTCGCGGTCTCATCCCTGAATAGAAGGAGAGACCAGTTGGAAACGTGTGCCCGTCTACTCTGGCCGGCTGCGACCTCCGCGAGCATCGACTGATCGAGGACGACGAACCCGCCCTTCTCGGTGTAGAGCAAGGCCTGAGAAGCCGGGTGATCAGGCGGGCCGGCGTCTCGATGGTCGTGCCGGTCCGCGAGGTATCGCGGAGGGAGCCGCTCGCCTGGCGCACCATTAGCTTCGGGCGCCCCCTGGCTGCTAGCTGCAGGCCGTTCGCGAGGCCATTCGCGAGATTGACTTGGCGTGTGGTTGCAGCGAGAATCGGTCGCCACAGCCTAACTCGCGCGAAGGCAACGATCGTCACGTGCACGTCAGTTAAGTGTGCGTCGGGAGTTTGCAGCGATGATCGGGATTCCGGAATCCTCCGGCAATATGACGGCCGCGGTACTCCACGTTGCCGGCGTCTGGCCCGCCGGGGCCCTGTCGACTCGCGGCCCGAGACCACAGGTGCTCCTGATGCCACCGGTGTGCGGTCTCTACCCGCCGCTCGACACGTCCTTTCCCGCCATCGCGGAACACCTCGGGCAAGAGGGATTTCGCGCAAGTGTTCTGAGGTTTGCAGGCCAAAACGGGGCCTCCGGCGCCTATTCCGTGGCCTCTTCCTGTGCCGCCGCAGCCCGATTTGCCTCGAGAATCGAAGGACCGGTACTGTTCTTCGGTATCTGCAGCGGCGGGATCGCCGCACTGGCCGCTAGCATTCATGCCGTAGGTCCTGCCGCCGTGTTCTGTTGGGACGTTGCCCTCCGATACAACTACACGCCTCGACTCGTCGAGCAGATGGCGAAACGGTACAACGTCCGGTTCTGCCGCGACACGTGCCTGTTGCCTGTCCAGCCGTCGGATCTGGTGCCCCGAACCCCTGCGACGACGACATTCGCCTTTCCATCTCGGTCGACTGCGACCACCGCGGCTGCGCAGAGAGCCCTCGCAGCTCTGACACCGCGAGGACGAGTCCGCGAGATCCCGGGCTTGACACATCTTCCCGGCGTTCCGCGAGGCAGCGAGCGCGCCTTTGGGGAGATTCTGGTCGGGTGGGCAATCCGGTCGTGCGACGAGCTTCGATGTACAGCAGATGCAGACCGCCTCGCTTAGAGTGTTCATCAGCTACAGCCACGATTCTCAGGAACACGCGGATCGTGTGTTGGCGTTAGCAGACAGGCTCCGCGCGGACGGTATCGACACGGTGCTGGACCGGTACGAGCCATCGCCGCCGGAAGGCTGGACGCGGTGGATGGTCCGCCAGATCGAGAGCGCGGACCTCGTGCTCATGGTCTTCACCGACACGTACCAGCGACGGCTGTCGGGCAAGGAGGAAGAAGGCCGGGGTCTGGGCGTCAGGTGGGAGGGCCACTTAATCTACCAGGAACTGTACGAAGCCGGAACGATCAATCATCGGTTCATTCCGGTGGTTCTCGCCGAGTCTGCGCGAGGGACCATCCCGACGCTGCTGCGGGCATGGCCACTTTACTGCCTCGATTCCCAGGACGGCTATGAGCGACTGTATCGACGGATCACAGGTCAGGACGGCGTCGAACGTCCGCCACTCGGGCGGGTGAAGCAACTGCCCCAGCTCGCCCCCGCTTGGCGCGACACGCCGCCGGCTTCGTTGATCGCTGTTCCGCGCCTGCCCGCCCATTACGTCGAACGACGGCAGCACCTCGAAGACCTGGAACGCTTGGTGCTAGGCAACACGGGGGCGCGCTGCGCGATTACTAGCGCAGGCGCACAAGTAGCGTTGCAGGGCATGGGCGGAATTGGAAAGAGCGTACTTGCCGCAGCACTCTGCCACAGTGCCGCGGTGCGCGCACGATTCGTGGACGGCATCGTCTGGCTCCGCCTCGGCCAGACGCCGAACATGGAACGCCGTCAGCTCGATCTCCATGGATGCTTCGAACCGGCGCCGGCGCGCTTTGAAGACCTCGAGTCGGGTCGTATCGCGCTGAGCAAGCTGCTCGCTGACAGGGCCGCCCTCGTGGTGCTGGACGATGTCTGGAGCGTCGAACATGCACGCGCGTTCGACGTCGTGGGGCCGAATGGCGCGCTTCTCGTGACGACGCGCAACTCGGCGCTCGTGCGAAGGCTCGGGATGGAACATCTCGGGGTTAACCTGCTCCACCCCCAGGAGGCACGACATCTTCTCGCACGGACCAGCGGACGGCAGGTCGAAACATTGGGCCCCGAGGCTGCGCTCGTCATCGAGGAGTGCGGATACCTGCCCCTCGCCATCGCGATGATCGGCGGCATGGTCCAAGGCGTCGACAATCCGTGGACAGGCGTGCTCCAACGCCTCGCCATGCGCGATCTCGGGCGCATCGCGGAGGAGTTCGGCGAGTATCAGCATCCCACGCTTCTCCGCGCGCTTCAGGTCAGCGTCGACGCGCTCGGCAAGCACGAACGCGACCGTTACCTTCAGCTCGCGGTGTTTCCAGAGGACACCCACTTGCCGGAAGCGGCAATCGTGACGCTATGGGGCGACGATGTGCGAGACGAACTTGAGACACCGCTGTTGCTGCGGGAGTTTGTCGACCGTGCGCTGCTGTTCCGCGACGAGCGGCAACACTACTTCCTGCACGACCTCCAGCGTAGTTACCTGCTGGCCGAAGCCGGAGTCGAAGCCGCTGTTCACCGCCGGCTGGTCGAGAATTACAGGAAGAAGACAGGCTCGAATTGGTCCAAGGGGCCGGAGGACGGCTACTTCGGCAGTTTCATTGTTCACCATCTCTGCCGTGCCTGTCTGATCGAGGAAGCGGTCGACACAGCGATCGAGTTCAAGTGGATGGAGCGGCAGCTTTCGCACGGAGGGATCACCCGGGTCTTGAACGACCTGAAGTCGCTCGCCGACAGTCCGCTCGACCAACCGACACGGGATCTCGTCACGACGATCGAGCAGGCGGTCCGTCTCTCCGCGCACCGGCTTGAATCCGACACGAAATCGCTTTCTGCTCAGTTGCTGGCGAGACTCGATCCGAGCGCCCACCCGAGCATCGCCGCAATCCGATCCGCGGCAGCGCGGGAGAGCAACGGGATGTGGCTCGAGCCTGCCTTTGCCTCGCTCGAAAGGCCTGGCAGTGCGCTGGAGCGCACGATCAGCCAGCCCGCGGCACCCAATGGCGCGATTTACCTCGATTCGCGCCGGATCCTCTGCTGTGTGAAGAACAGCCTAAAGATCCACGATGCCGATAGCGGACTCCTGCTAAAGGAGTTTTCCGATGCACGAGACGAGGTGACGGCCCTAGCGATGACGTCGGACGGCGCGTACTTCGCGGCGGCATGCAAGGACGGCGGCATCAGGATCTGGTCGTCGTCCGACGAGGAGCTCGTCTGCGAGATGGTTGTGCCGCCGCTGCCGACGAGCAACGTGCCTTACTTGCGGGTCGAAGATCTAAAGACCGCCAGTCGAGGAGGGGCTGTCGACGGGGCGACCGACGACACGCTCGCGCCGCCGATGAGGTTCGAAGGAGGGCAACCGCGTCCGCCGTACGCGGTGTTCCCGGCCCGGAATCATGAGGATGCGGCCGCCCCTCCCTATAGACGGGTGGCCGAAGAACCGTCCAGTGTTAGGGCGATCCCGGATTGGCCTTCGAAGCTTTTTGAGCTCTTCGCAGCCAATGCTGCCTCCCAACGGATCCGCGCAGACGACGTAGCCCCAACCATCGACAATCCCGCCGAGGCATCGGACGCCGTCGCGCGCGCGGACAGCGCCTGGGCCGAAAAGCAAGACTCCTGGAGCCTGGATTCGCGTTCGCAGCTATCGTCGCTTTTCGAACGAAGTCTTGCATCAGAACAGGGGGCTCAGGACGCAGCGGTTCGAATCGAAGGCCCCGGCGAGGCAGCCGACGATATCGAAGATGTCTACGTGACGTGCATGGCGGCCGTTCCCGGCTCACACAAGCTGGTGGCAGGCACCGGGTCCAGGTCACGGTCACGTTGGTTCAGCAACCAGACCCAATACGCCGTGTGGCTGCTGGACTGCGATACGGGTACCTCGGAGTACATCGACGCCGGCCACGTCGCCGATGTCACGACCGTGATGGCGACGAATGCCGGCGACAAGGTCGTGTCCGGCGCCGAGGATGGCACCATTCGCATCTCGGACATCGTGACGCGTTCCGTCGAGCTCGTATTCCCGACCGTCCCTTGGTCGCATCGCGGAAAGTACGTAGGCGCGCTCGCCGTCACACCGGACAGGAAGCGCATCGTTTCCGTCTCCCGGTCCTCGGGACCGATTCAGCTGTGGGACTTCGAGACCGGCCTTCCCTGCGGAGAGATGGGCGACGGCAGCGACTTCTCGGTGGCATTCGCGTTGTCGCCTGACGGCGCGTCGCTGTACGCCGGCGGGTATGGGCGATTCATCGAGGCCATGAGTGGCGGCAGGATGATCGAGCACGAACACATCCGCATCTGGGACTTGAACACGACGACCCTGCGCGCCGAAATGCGCGGCCATCACGACCCCGTGACGAGCCTATCTCTGTCGCCCGACAACCGCCGCCTCGTATCGACATCCTGGGACCGTACAGTCCGCGTGTGGGATCTCGCTCGCGTAGCCGAGCCCGAACCGCCACGCCCGCGGCGACTGCCCGGCAAGGTATCCGAAGTGCATCTCCACCCTTCCGGGAGCCTCTTCGCCGCCTCCAGCGGCAGCACCGTCACAACGTTTGAGGTGGCGACCGGACGCCACGTACGCACCTACCAATGTCCCGACGAGGTGGAGCTCGAATCCTTCGCCATAACACCCGACGGACGCGGAATTCTCCTAGCAGGCAGGATGAAAGCTGACATCGACGGCAAAACGGACTCGTGTGTCTGGGAATTCGACATCGACACCGGAGTCCCGGTGCGGGAGTTCCAGCGCACGCTCACCGTCGACACCGAAGCGGCGTTCCTCGCGGGACTGCAGTCCGCTGCCGAGGTTGCCGTCGCGTCCAGCTACTATTATGGACCGATCGAGGATGACGCGGGTGAGATCAATCACGCCATCACTGTCTGGTCGCTCAACACCGGGCGGATCATGCGGCTCCTTCCCATCGGGACACCGCGACACGGCAAGCCGTTCGCCGAGCGTCACCCCAGCGCACTGAGCCGCGACGGGCGGTACTTCGCATTCGCGACGGTTGAGGACGAATTCCGCATCTGTGACCTTCAGGAGGACTACCGTGTGATGCCGATTGGTGAGCACAACGGATGGATCGGCGGCGTGGGTCTACTGCCACAGGAAGGCCTTATGGTCAGCGCCGGCGGCAATGACGAGGCGATCCGCTTCTGGTCGCTGAAGAACGGTGAGCTTGTGCGCGAGTGGGCGCAGCAGGGACGGAGCACGGCCGTCGCCGTGAGTCCGTCCGAGAAGTACATCGTCGTTGGAAACGAGGCGAGCGAGGTCCGAGTGTACTCAGTTGCGGAAGGTCGTGTCATGGCGTGCATGACGCTCGACGCCCCGGTCCAAGCGCTGGCTACTCACGTGTCGCTGCCAATCCTGGCCGCCGGTGACGAGCTTGGAGGTGTGCACGCCTTTTCCGTTCGGAACTGCCCGGACTGGTCGTAACCGCGACCTGCTCACCGTCAGCGCGGATCGACGTCCTGAAGGGCAGCACAGGCCTTCTCGCCCACTGGCACCCGGCGAGTGGTGAGCCGCATTTTCGCGAGTTGGAACCAGCTGGACCGATGGATGCGTCAAGTTGAGAGGTTGCGGCGACTGGCGTGACCGGGGTGAGGGGCGCGGCGATTGTGTCGAGATCTGGTACATCACCGAAGGACCGAACTGACTGACATCGTGAACACTCGCCGACCTGCGATCCACGCCGCGATCGCCGTCATCAACAGTTGGGCCAGGACTACCAAGCCGAGAATCGGCACCTGGAGTGGCGCTGTCCCGAAGAACAGCGACGACACAGCCTGCGCTCCAGCTGCCGCCACAATAGAGCCCAGCATCGCTCCAGCGGTTGCGGTCCTTAGGCTGGCCGAAACCAGTGACCGCACGATTCGGCCGGGCGCCGCTCCAATCGCGATTCGTACGGCGATCTCGCGAGTTCGGCTTGCGATGGAGTAGGCGGTCAACGCAAAGACACCGAACAACGAGAGGACGACCGCTAGGATTGAGACCGAGGATGCAATCAGAGCGCGGAGCTTCGGGTAGCCGAGCGTTGCCCCGAGGGCTTCGTCGAGCCGTCTGACATCAGAGACAAGAAGCCCAGGGTGAATGGCGGTGATCGCGCGATGAACAGGCTGTGCAATGAGCAGCGGATCGCCATCCCCAACCACCGCAATAAAGAGATGACGCAGTGGTCGCTGCGCAAAGGGTACATACACGGCGCCGTCCGGGGGAGCGGCCAGGCCGGCATATCTGATGTCACCGATGACACCGACAACTGTGGCTGTACGGGGGCTGTTGGGCATTGCGAGCCTGCCTACCGACACCTGTCGGCCGATGGGGCTGATCCCGACACCTACGAGCTTATCCGCGGCCTCTGCGCTGAGGAGTGCCACCGGCTGACCCTGCTCATTGTCACCATCGGAGAACAGCCGACCTTCTCGCAGGCGGGCGCCAATCGCCTGCAGATACCCCGGAGACACCGCGACGAGGTCCATGCTTATGCGGCGTTCCTGCCCAGTGCGTTGGTCGACGATCACCGTTGACAGCTCACCGTAGGACCGGTTCGGGGGCAAGGCTGTGCCGATGCCAACCGTCCGAACCCCCGGAACCCGGCGGATGGCGTTGACGATTTCGCTGCCAACCCGCCGCTGCGCATCGGGCGTTGCGTGATCCGCGGGTAGGAAGCTCAGCTGCATCACCAATGCCGCACCAGCGTCAATGCCAGGATCCCGAGCCTGCAGCGCGACGAACGTCTTCACGAAGACCACCGCGCCGGCGCCCGATGCTACGGCGAGCGCGACTTGAATACCCACAAGCAGATGGCGAACCCGAACCAAAGCCCGGGGCTCGGCACCCCCGTAGCTACCGAACAGCAGCGATCGGTCGCTCCGGGTCATCACGAAACCGACCACTGTCGATAGGGCAAGAGTAGCGAAGGAGCCCGCAGCCAGTGCCACCATGAGACTGACCCAACCAATTTCCACCGTGATTGCCTCGCCTGCCGGTCGCCAGGCGGAGAAGAGTTGCTGTCCAGCGGAGGCAAAGATGAGGCCCAGCCCAATACCCGTGGCTGCAAGGACCGCGCCTTCGCCGACTGCTAGAGCGATTACCTGACGTCCGGTCGCTCCAAGGGCGTTCCTTACGGCGAACTCACTCCGGCGGTTTATCGCCCGCGCCATTGCCAGATTCGTCGCGTTGGCGACCGCCGTCAGGTATAGCCAGATGGCTGCCATAGCAAGCACCCAGACCCCCACTCGCTTCGAGCCGCTGAGCGCCTCTTGCAGCGGAACCACCAGGGCTCCGTGACGTCCCACCGGCATTAGCGCTGCCACATCGGCATCGACAGCCGTGGCTTCCAGCTGCGCATCGGCAATGGCCACGCCTGACTTGACCCGAGCAACCACCGTGAACAGCCCACGGGCCCTGAATTCCGGCGATCCGAGTCGTATCCCTGCGTCCATGGGGACGATCACTTCGGCATCAATGAGCGGGAAACGACGAGGCAGCGCCCCGGTCGCTACAAACGGTGAGCCGTTCAACGTTATCGACCGCTCGGGGCCCAGGAGGCGCCACACGCGAGGACTCACCACTGCCACGGCTTGGTGCGTCTCGCCGGGGGCCCAGTACCGACCACTGGACGGAGGCGAGCCCAGAAGGTCGAGGAGTCCAGGTGTCGCGATCGCCGCGGTCACCAGCATCGATGCATTCGAGGTGTCTAGCACATAGCGGGTCGTGCTGAAGGCTTCGATGTCTTCAAACAGGCGCACGCGCTCTGCCCATTCGGCGACCTCTGGGATTAAGAACGCCGCGCCACGCCTCGCTCCCTCTTCCTGTTCTGTTGGAGATGGTTTCGGGTTTGCTAGGAGCACCAGACGAGACGGCTCCGCAAACGGAAGGGGCCGGAGCAGGACCGCATCGACGTACCCTGCGACTACGGCCAATGCACCGATAGAAATCGCGAGGGTGGAGCCTACGCTCATAGCATAGCCAAGGCTTCTGCCGAGGCCACTATTGATCGCCGAGGGTAACACAGCGCGCCTTCCCGTCTTCTGTATGCCAACCCCGGGGGAGCCTGTGACGGCGCCCCAAATCTCGAGGCGCCGTCACCCTAGAGACCTCCTCAGATGAGGATCTCCATCTGTGTGTCCGGGATGTTCGGGCTGGCTTGCAGTTCGTCCTCGCACCAGCAGCCGCAGACACATTGCGACATCGTGTTGATCTCAGCGTTCGGCTTCGTCGGGTCCAGCGGAATCATATGGTCCTCCTTCTGTTGTGCAGCGGCTTCTCCAAGAGCGGAGTTGACAGGCTGTAATGACACTTCACTCGGACTACGCAGGCCTGTTGACCGTTACGCCGTCAAAGATATCCAGTGCAGCCGGATCGGCTTCAATCATCGCGGCGTAGTCGACCAAGCGGGCGGCAATCGAGGCCCTCTGGCTCTCGCAGAGTCGATCGCGTGCCGCGCCGTGCTTCCACTCGCCGTTGCGGATGCAGTCCCGGTAGCAGAGGCCACACAGCCGAACGGCCCAACATTTCCCGCAATCCGGAAGGCTGCGCCGAGCGTACTCATCCACCAGAGACACCACGCGGTCGTCGTCAACACCGCCCCGATGGATATTGCCCAGCGGCAGGTCGTACGGCATCCGTTCGCACATGTAGATGTCGCCCGCGACGGTGACCAGCATCTTCTTCAGCAGTGGCACACAGCAACCGTTCGGTGGAACCGTCGCTCGCAGCGGCGTCCTATCCCTAACTGCCAAGTTCAAAAATCGCCGCCGCTTGTAGGCGGTGTGTGCGTCAGGAGACTGGGAGGGTGCGGTGGACTGCTTCCGTAGCAGGTCTTCTTGATCCTCAGAGTACGTTCCATACTGTTGATAGAAGGTCGTTCCATCAGGCGCGACTCGACTGAACCGAACTCGATGCCCAGTGAACAATGGATGCGCATCGAAGAAGGCGAACGTACGGGCTAGGTCCGTTCCTGGAGTCAGCACGCAGTTGAATTGAACGTGCTTCCGGTAGTACTCGGCATCGGCCTCCACCAGCCGGGTCAGCCCAGCCAGGACTCCACGATGCGTACCCTGAGTCTTACGGCTGATCCGAAATCGGTCGTGTGCATCCTCGGGCCCGTCAACGCTGACGGTAAGGTCGAAGCGCATTCGTGCCAGGTATGCCGCGACGCTCTGGGTGATCAGGGAACCATTTGTGGTGAAGGAATACGCTGGCCGCATCGAGGGATGCGCGGCCTCGATGAAGTCCACGACGCGACGTATCGTTCGAAAGGCGATCAGTGGCTCGCCGCCCCAGAACGAAACACTCCTGCCGGAGGCCTCCGATGAACGCTCCACGAATGAGGCGATGGCTTTCTCAGCGGTGGGCCACGCCATTGACTTTCGACGAACCATCCTGCCATCGTCGAACGTATGAGGACAGTAGCGGCAGGAGAAGTTGCAGGCCTCGGTTACCTCGAGCGCCAGGTGGGACACGTGTCGGCGTATACGATCGCGAAGTGTAGCCTCGTTGTCGTAGAAGCGCATGGACCTCACGTCGCACGGCAGCAGCTGACCGAGGCCTTGCGCAGACCGGACGGCCGACCTGACTTCTGCAGTCACCCCTGCATCGGGGACAAAATCCGACTCAAGGGGGCGCTGGGATCCGAGCACGCGATCAAGGTTCTCCCACACGCGCTGCGATGTGGCGAGGATCTGGTTGCTGTAGGCGTCGTAGATGTAGTGCTTAGAAGAAGTGCGGAACCGGGTGTAGAGTATTGGGGCGGTGTCCACGTCGAACCTCCATCACCGCGCGGGTCTTACTTGGGGGGCACCGCCCTGCGGCAATGCCTGGCCCAGCAATCACCATGCCAGAACAAGTCGGGCTCCAGCCGGCGATGGCTCCGTAGAGTTTGACGAAACTGATTGCGAGACGCCGACGATGATTCGGCAAACCGCCGGAAACCCGTGCCGGGATTTCGGCAACCTCGTCTGCGCGACGATTCGACTTGAGTAGGCTTCTCGCTCTTGAATTGCAGCGAACAGGCGCTTAGAGTACGAACCGGTCAGGCTACGAGGCGGGTGTGAGGTCGCCCGCCGGAGAAGTGACTCCGCGATCGCGTGGCTCCGGCATCGTAACTTGCATACCGGCACAGCCCTGAACGCCGCGCGGCCCAACGCCCCGGACGCTCAGCGCCGTCCTGAATCGCCCCGCGCGGCAACCGCCCGGGCGCCTTCACGAACAACCCAACGCAACGCCATGTCGGAAGGACAGCCATGTTCGATCCCCGAGATGACGCGCGCGACCGTGAAGGCGGCCATGGCCGTGCACGCGTGTACGAAGACCGGGACCGGGACGACCCGGACGCGCGCGATGGCCTGATGCGCGACCTCGACCTGCCACTCGGTGAGGAGCGCGAGCTGGTCGTCCTCCGCGACCGCGTCTACGAGCTGAACGGCGACGACAGCCGCACGCTGGCCGCCGTCGGCACCTTTCGCGTCGTCCCCGAGCACGACCTCGCGGTCGATCACGACACCGTCAAACACCTGCGCGACGAGGGTCTGATTGAGACCGTGGACCTGGGCCAAGACGTGCGCGGCCTGACACTGACGCGCGAGGGGCGCGACCTGCTCGATGCCCACTCGCTCGCTCGTGAGGACGAGCCCTCCCAGGCATTCTACGCGGGCGTCTGCCGGGAGCGCGAGCTGGACCACGACTCGCACCTGTACTCGACCTACCGGCAGGAGGAAGCGCGGCTCCGCGACGAGCATGACGGGCTCGAGGTCCGGGGTGTCGTCCTAGAGCAGGACCTGAAGCGCGAGTACCAGGAGTTCCTGCAGGCGCACAACCGCGGACGCCCCGACAGCGACGGCCGCCCGGACCGGGACGAGCACGAAGTCCGGGAATGGGCGCGCGACCACGACCTGCCGTACTTCGACGGGCAGGTGCATTTCCCGGACTACCGCATCGAGTACGACATCGACGGGCGCGAACTGCACCAGGACGTCGAGCTGTTCACGCCGCACTACCGTGGCGCACATGCCGCCGGCCACAGCAGATCCGGATTCAGGGTCTACGTCGTGGGGTCACGCGGTGGCGGTGGCCGGTCGGTGCCCCGGCCGCGGGGTGTGGAGGAGTTCCTATGACGCACCAATACCCGGTCAACTACACCCTGGACAGCGTCACCGAGGGGCGGGTGAAGGCGCTCGCGAGCTTCGGATTCACCGAGCGCCAGTGCCAGTTCCTGGTGACCGTCATGGTCCACGCCGGCTGCTTCCTGGAACGGCAGTACTGTGCGTTCACCGGCACCGTGCGCGGCCAGAACAGCCGAGACTTCGTCGCCCGACTCGTGTCGCGCGGGTTCGCCCGCGCCATCGAGCCAGGCCCGGTACGCCGTGGACGGCTCTATCATGTCCACCACCGCCCGCTCTACGAGGCCATCGGCCAGGCCGACAACCGCCATCGACGGCTGCCGACCGTCGGCCGGATGGTCGAGCGGGTGATGATCCTGGACGCGGTGCTCGGCGACCGCCACTGCTGGTGGCTTGGCCCCGAGGCCGACAAGCGTCGATTCTTCGCGCTCAAGCAGGACAACTACCTGGGCCCAGAGGACTACCCGCACATCGCGTTCGGCAGCGGACGCGAGCGCGTCATCCGGTGCTTCCCGGACAAGCTGCCGATCGGGGTCGAGAAGGGCCGCACTGACCATCTGGTCTTCCTGTACCTCGTGAATCGGAGAGTCCCCGTGGACTTCCGGCAGTTCCTGATTCGCCACGCGGGGTTGCTGCGGTTCGTGCGCACATGGACGCTCCGGCTGCTCGTCCCGCGCCGCTTCCGGAAGGCGGTGTCGCTCTACAAGGCCGCCGTCCGGGAGGAGCTGTGGACACCCATGGACCCGAGTGTGACGAAGGCCCTGGAGGCGTACTTTCCTGAATGCCAATACACAGGCGCACACGTCGGCGACCCGGCCGACCCGTACATTCGGCGGGAGTTCCGGAGGCAGGGGAATGCAAGGGTTCAGGCGCTGTATCGGGCCTGGCGGCGACAGGGTGATGGGGTGCTCTGGGACGCGCACTCGTCAACACTGGCGGACGACCGCGCGCGCGGTTGTTCGACGGTGGAAGTCGAGTTGCTGAACCGTCAGTACCTGCAGCTTTCGGCGGCGATGGACCGCGACGCCTGGGCCAAGAGGGGAGCCAAGCGAAAACCGCGTCAGGTTGGCCCCCCTGTTTCGGAGCGCTCACCGAGCTCTCTCTCCCCCTTGGTTGACCATGAACGCGAGCTTCAAGCAAACGCCTGACGTCGCGAGGCTTGGCACGGGTGTCGAGGCGAGGCGGCGCTGTCTGCCGCCTCGTGGAGCCCTGCTGCTGCCGATGTCGCAACAGAGACGATGGCGTGAACGACCCCGCCGCCGTGCCCGGCACCTGGCCCCAGGACGCCCTGACGGGGTCGTTCACGCCATCGGTAGTCGTGCCGCGTGTCGCTGTTTCGCGTGCCAAGTCCGTGCAGGAGAATCGCGCCGCCCGCATGCACATCTGCGCGGCCAGATGCGGGCACAGAAGTGCGCCGTCGCGTTCCGCAGACATCGGCTCGCGCTCGAACCCGGTCCTTCTGAAGAACACAACCACGATCACGGCTTCGACCGAGGCAGACCACCATCGCGTCGATGATCCTGGCGCCGTGCTCGACGTCGTCAATGCTCTCCGCTCTGCTTCGACCTGGCCGTTGGCCGGGCCTTCGGGCATTGACGACGTCTCCGCGCGGCACGGCTTGGCAACTGCGCGATGGTGGTCGATCTGGACGGCCCACAACGCTATTGACGCGACCGTCGCGCAGGCGTATCTTGGCCTCATCACGCCAGTGCCTCAGCGGCACTCCTCCGGTTCGCCACACTGGCATCCGGAGCGCGCATTCCGCCGGCGCCCCAGCGGCGCGGTGTGCAGCGCACCCTTCACGACATCGCAGCCCAGCGCAGGACCGCCGAGAGCAGGTGGTCGACGCGCTTGTGAGCTGTGAACTTAACGGCCTCCTGCCGGCGTCGCGTTCCCAGGACCGCGCGCGGAGAGGGGGGAGCGTTCACCCCGAGGCATGACCACGCCCTGGTTCTGCTGAACGCTCGATAGACGACATCGCGATCCACGCGACCGTCGCCGCCCGGGGCGCAGGCTCCGGCGGACGATGCCGGCCATCAGCCCGCATCCGCGCTCATCACGAACGGCGCGTCGACTGCCACATCGACGCGCCCGAGCGCGCCACTCACCCAATCACGAATCGCTTGCGAGTGGGGGACGCCATGGATGTGCCTGGACGTGTGGAGATCACGTCGGAACCGATGTCGATTGTCCGGTGCCGCGAGCTGCTCGGTGAAGAGGCCGACACGCTGACGGACGAGCAGGTGTGCGACGTTGCGCGCCACGCGGAAGCGATGGCGCGCATTCTGGTCGCCCTGGCCTTGCAGGACGGTCGTATTCACTGACGGCGATGCCACGACGACGGACCTTGCCGGCGGCAGTGGATGCGACTAAGCTGACCGTGATGATCGGCGCGGTGATCTACGTTCGCGTCAGCACGAAGGAGCAGACCGAGAACCTCAGCCTGCCCACACAGCTCCTGGCCTGCGAAGAGTACTGCCGCCGCCACGGATACGAGATCCGCGAACGCTTCCACGAAGAAGGCGAAAGCGCAAAGACCCCGGACCGCAGCCAGCTCCAGGCGCTGCTGAAGTTCTGCCGCACGCACAAGGGCAAGGTTCACTTCGTGGTCGTGTACAACCTGACGCGGTTCGCGCGGGAGAAGTACGACCACTTCGCGCTGCGCGCGCACCTGAAATCGCTGGGCATCTCGCTGCGGTCAGCGACCGAGCCGATCGACGACACGTCCACCGGCAAGCTGATGGAAGGCGTGCTGGCCGCGTTCGCGCAGTTCGATAACGACGTGCGCTCGGATCGCACACGCGCCGGCATGAAGGCCGCGCTTGAACTCGGACGGTGGACGTTCCCGGCGCCGCTCGGCTACCTCAACGCGTCGAAGTGGTCCGGCGCGAGTCTCGTCCACGACCCGGAGCGCGGCCCGCTCGTGCGGCAGGCGTTCGAGGATCTCTCGACCGGCCAGCACACGAACCAGGAAGTGCTCGCGCGCGCAACCCACGCGGGACTGCGCAGCCGCAAGGGCCTGAAGCTGTCGCCACAGAGCTTCGGCCAGATGATGAGGAACCCGATCTACGCGGGCAGGGTTGAGAGCCCGGACTACGGCGTGTCCACGAAGGGCAACTTCGAGCCGCTCGTGGACGAGGGCACGTTCTTCCGCGCCCAAGCCGTGCTGACGGGACGTGTCGTCGTCAGCGGGCCACGGCAGCGAAATCACCCGGACTTCCCGCTACGTGGCTTCGTGCGGTGCGAGGCGTGTGGCCGGCCGCTCACCGGCAGCTGGTCGAAGGGCCGGAACAGACACTACGCGTACTACCACTGCCAGCGCCAGTGTCGCGCCGTGAACGTCAGCAAGGCCGTTCTCGAAGGCGCCTTCGCCGACGAGCTCGCGCTCCTGCAGCCGACGCCCGGCTACATGCGTCTGGTGAAGGACAAGATCCTGTTTGTCTGGGAGGAGCGCCGAGCCGAGGCCCGGGACCGAACGGCGGAGCAGGAGCGGCGGGTCCGGGCGCTCCTGCAGAAGCTCGATCGCCTGGACGAGGCGTTCCTCTATTCGGAGTCCATCGACGTCACGAGCTACGGCCGCTTGCGCGACAAGCTGCGCGAGGAGCTGACGCTGGCCCAGATCGACCACCACGCCGATGCCACCGACGAACTCGACGTACAGGGCATCCTGGCGTTCGCAGAGCGCATCCTGCCGCGCGCGTCAGACCTGTGGGTGCAGGCGTCGCTCGACTACAAGCAGCGGCTGCAGGCGCTGGTCTTTCCGGAGGGGATCGCGTACGACGGCAATCGGTTCAATCGAACCGCCGTAACGGCACCACTTTTCAGTTACTTGGCGCCGTCTGAGAGCGCCGATGAAAAGTTGGTGAGCCCGGAAGGAATCGAACCTTCAACCAACAGATTAAGAGTCTGCAGGGGCCAGATCCCTAGAGGCTCAACCTTTGATGCCAAGGTGCAAGAACATCAGTCGAGCCGAATCGCGGTGTCAATGTACGGTGGCTTGGCGTGAGGTGGACGAAGGTCGGGCGGCCAGTTGCCTCTCGATGAGCCCTCGCATTAGGGGCTCATCAAAGGTTCTGGCGATGCTTTCGACGAACTCGATTGACGGATCGTCGAAAGCCTTGCCAGGCTGAGATATCAACGTGAGTGCCCCGACGGTGTGCCCTGCGGACATCAACGGAACGGATAGGCACACTCGGTTGTCCCTGAACACCCCTTGCATCTCAAGGTGGCTATCGGCGTTTGATATCCGTCGGCCGTTCGCCACGACCCAACCAGAAATGTGTGACCCAACAGGCAGGCGTGACTGACCGATTCTCGCGGAATCTGGTCCGCACTTTCCAGCCACATAGAGATCGTCCGTTCGGGTATCCTTCATGTACAGCACTACCGCGCTCGTCGAGAGCTCCGACTGCAGGCTGTTTAGGACGGTCTTCAGAAGGCTAGAAAACTCGAGATCGAGTACCGGGGTGCCGTACGACTCGACGGACGGTGGTGGGTATACGGGGGGAAGTGCCTCCGCGGAGCCGACGGGCGAGTTCTGTAAGTAGGCGGCGGTCAGTGCATCTTTGTTTGCGATAAACGTGTCAACTATTAGAGGGTCGTACATCGATCCCCGCCGACTCATTAGGATGGCGATCGCCTCTTCGTCGGACAGCCTAGTCCGGTAGGGGCGGTCTGATGTCAAAGCATCAAAACAATCGACAACCGAAAGAATTCGCGCTCCTAGAGGTATCTGGGTCCCTCTTAAGGCATCGGGATAACCACTGCCGTCCCAGTTCTCATGGTGGTGGCGCACAATTGGGACGACTGGGTACGGAAAACGAATAGAGGACAAGATGTCAGCACCGACCCTGGCGTGGAGCTTCATCCGCTCGAACTCGCCGACAGTGAGCTTACCGGGTTTGTTCAGGATATGCTCAGGCACAACAAGCTTGCCTAGGTCATGAAGAAGGGCGGCCGCTTCGATTGCGCTTATCTGCTCGATATCGGTTACGCCCAGCGCGCGGGCTAATCCAAGAGTGTGTTGCTGTACGCGACGGATGTGCCCGTGAGTGACTTGGTCCTTCGCGTCGATAGCAGTGGCAAGTGTCTCAATCGTAGACAAGTGAAGTCGCTTCACCTCATCCAAGTGGCGGTTGGCATCCTCAACTCGGCCAATAGATGTTCGATAAGTCAGGTACGAGACAATGACCAGCGGCACGATCATTCCAATTGCGAACAGATCGACCTTCTGTGTGTACGCGACTAAGAGAGCAGCCGCGGATGCGCCTCCGAAGTAATTGACTGACAGCCAGAGGAAGTTTCTTTGCCAGATCTGGAACGCCGGTTGGCCCTTCTCGAACGACAGTGCGACCGCAACAAACCCGCTGTTAAGCACAAAGTACAAGGCGGTCATGGTTACAAGGGGCCCAAGAATCGATGGCAAGGGTGCCGGCGCGATCGAGAGCCGAGCAAGGCCGGAGATTGCGTAGAAAGCTGAGGACGCGAGCCAGATTGACAGAGAAGCCGAGGCGAGGTTAAAGAGGATCTTAAGAGGCACCTGCCGGGCGTTGCGCCTTGCAACAAGCGACGCGACCACAGTATCCAGCGCGACGGTCAGCGTGGCGGCGGCTGTTCCGAACAGCAAAACGGAAGTGAAGACGAAGGTCTCTGATACGGAGATTCGCGCAGGGAGGCCTGGGACACGGACGGTGACTGAGCCCGTTAGCAAAGTCAGAAGAGCCAGAAGCATCCACTCCGGGCTGACGGGATCAACTGAGAGCCCTGCGATGCAGAGACCCACCGCGATTAGCCCGAGCGCGATGACTGTGGCGACGTAGACTTGACCGCGAATCGACAGGTCCATTCCAGGATCCGAGCCCTTGGGACACGTCACCCAAGGGCTTCTGACCTCCCCGCAGAGCTTCGTCGGGCTATTCGCCCCAGATGATCAGTCGGTTCATGATTCTAATTCCTTTAATCGTTGGCGGGTAGCCCTATTCAGACCAGATGATGGTGTCGGCCCACAGGATGGTGTCGGCCCACAGGATGGTGTCGGCCCACAGGATGGTGTCCGACCACAGGATGGTGTCCGACCACAGGATGGTGTCCGACCACAGGATGGTGTCCGACCACAGGATGGTGTCCGACCACAGGATGGTGTCCGACCAGAGAATCGTGTCGGCCCAGATGATCGTGTTGCCCCAGATGATGGAATTGCCCCAGATGATCGTGTTGCCCCAGATAATCGTGTTGCCCCAGATGATCGAGTCGGCCCAGATGATGGTGTCGCCCCAGATGATCGTGTTGCCCCAGATAATCGTGTTGCCCCAGATGATCGTGTTGCCCCAGATGATGGAGTTGCCCCAGATGATGGTCTCCGCCATCGCGGCGGCCGTCTCCGCCGGCAGGCCCTCCACCGGCTGAATCTGCCCCGTCGCGTTCGACAGCTCCACCGCGTCCAGGTCCCCCAGCTTCGACAGATCCAGCCGCCCCCAGCCGCCCGCAATCCGGCCCGCCTCCGGCAGGTACTCCGCGCTCCCCTGCAGCGCCAGCTTCACCATCCGCGGCGTCAGGTCGGGGTGCGATTCCAGCAGCAGCGCCACCGCCCCGCTCACCACCGCCGCCGACATGCTCGTCCCGCTCATCGTGATGTAGTCACGCGCGCCGGGACCGTCAATCACCCGCTCCGGGAACATCCCCACCAGCGTCGACCCCGCCGCCGCCACCGACACCACCTGGCTCCCGGGCGCCACCAGATCCGGCTTCACGATGCGATCCACCGCCGTCGGCCCCCGCGAACTCCAGGGCGCCACCACGTCGTCACTCGGATCGACCGTGCCCTGGGTCCGCAAGGCGCCGACGGTGATGGCGAACGGCGACGTACCAGGGGAGGTCACGCTGCCAAGTACCGTCTTCCCGTCCTGCGTCTGCCCGTAATTCCCCGCCGAGGCCACCACCACCAGCCCCGCCTTCGCCGCCCGCTCCACCGCCTGGCACAACGGGTCGTCCTCGAAGCTCTGCGTCGGCGCCATCCCCAAGGACAGGTTCAGCACCCGGATGCCATACCGATCCTTCTGCGCGATGGCGAAGTCGATGGCCTCGATCACGTCGCTCACCTTGCCCGAGCCGTCCGCGGCCAGCACCTTCAGGTTGATCAGGTGCGCCCCGGGCGCCATCCCGCTCGCGGACCCGAACGCGTCGTCCCCGAACCCGCGGCCCGCCACGATGCCCGCGATGTGCGTGCCGTGCCCGTAGCCGTCACGCCCCGTGCCGCGCTCGCCCGTGAAGTCCTTGTTCAGCACCACCTTCCCCGCCAGCGCGGGATGCGCCGCGATGCCGGAGTCGATGATCGCCACGCCCACGCCGCGCCCGCGCGTCCGGCCCAGCTCGTCGATGAGCCCCGCCCACGCCGCCGCCGCGCCCGTCGTCTGCGCCTCCACCGCCATCTGCGAGTGCACCGTCGCGTCCGCCGACACGGCGCCCGCCGCCGCGTCGGAGGAGAGCGAGGCCAGCGCGCCAGGGGAGGCCGTCAGCACCGCGCCCGTCCGCAACGACTTCTTCACCGCCAGCCCGTGCCGCCGCGCCACGGCCGCCACCTGATCCGGTGACCCGTTGACGATGACATCCACCGACCCGGACTCGCCGGACGTGAGATGCTGGCGCAGATCGGACGACAGCCGGGCGCCACGCGTCTGGGCCTCGGCCACGCCGCCCACGGCCACGACGGCCAGCAGGGCGAACGCGCGGAACAGGAAAGTGCAAGTCGACCGAAACACGCCCGGGGGGGAGGAGTGCCTCGTGTCAGTCGGCTGCAGGGTCATGGTGAAGTCCTTGGGTGAACGAAACGGTTGATGAGAGGGAGGAGCCAGACTGCGGTCTACGCCGACGCCAGCGACGAGACCAGAACGCGCTGCGACCCCCCGATGGTGCGGATGGTCAGCAGGCGGCCTTCACGAATCCGGTAGTACACGGTGCGCCGCGATACGCCCAGCAGGCTCGCGGCGTGGTCGATCGTGACGCTTCGACCCAGCTGGGGCTGGAACCCAGGGGTCGTCAGGTAGCTGTTGGGGATCAGCATTGCCACGTCCATGAACTTCAAACCTCCGCCGTCCGATATGGCGAATGCGGTGCCAGATATGAATCCACGGGCGGCTCATCGGCCCAAGTCGTTGCGGCAGAACGAGTTGATTGGCTACGATGCAGCGGGCGCCCGGACCCGCGAGGGCCGGGGTGGATGGTCAAGGAATTGCCCCGGGCGTGTCAGCTCGACTACACCGCGCGGAAATTGCACGGTTTTCATGGCAATTGCTGATTGCATGCAAATTTCAAAGTGGCCAAGAAATTGGCCTCTCGGTTAAGAAGTGACCCGACAACCCCGCACGCTCCTCATCCTGCTCCTCGTCGCCGCCATCGGCGGCACCGGCTTCTGCGTCTGGCGGGACCTGCAGGCCCCGCCGGAGGGTGGTGCCCCGCGTCCCGTGGCCGAGGCGCCCCGCCGCGGCGGCCGCCTCGTCGTCACCGCGCGCGCGGAGCCCCGATCGTTCAACCGCCTGGTGCTGGCCAACGCCCTCACCGGCGTCTACAGCGACCTGACGCTGGGCAAGCTGGTCCGTGTGAACCGCGAGACGCGGGAGCTGGAGCCCTGGCTGGCCGAGCGGTGGGAGGCGGACCCGGACGGCCGGACGTTCACACTCACGCTCCGGGAGGGGCTGCGCTGGTCCGACGGCACCCCCTTCTCCATGGACGATGTGCTGTTCACGTTCCGGGCGGTGTACGACGAGCGGGTACATAGCGTCCTGGCCGCGTCGCTGCAGGTGAACGGGACGCCCATCACGGTGGCCGCCGTGGACGCGCGCACGCTCCGCCTCACCTACCCCGCGCCGTTCGGCCCGGGCCTGCGGCTGCTGGACAACCTCTATATCTACCCGCGCCACAAGCTGGAGCCCGCCCTCGCCGCGGGGACGATGGCGCAGGCGTGGAACGCGGCGACGCCGCCGGCGGAGCTGGTGAGCCTGGGACCGTTCGTGTTGGCCAGCTACGAGCCGGGGCAGCGGCTGGTCTTCGCGCGCAACCCGGCCTACTGGCGGACGGCGGAGGACGGCACGCCGCTGCCGTACCTGGACGAGGTGGTGATGGAGATCGTGCCTGACCAGAGCGCGGAGCTGGTGCGGCTGCAGGCGGGACAGGCCGACATGATGCAGCAGGCCCTGCGATCCGAGGACCTGGCGGCGCTGAAGCCGCAGGTGGACGCGGGCAGGGTCTCCATCATCGAGCTGGGCGTGAGCACGGACCCCGACGCCTTCTTCCTGAACCTGCGCGAGAAGTTCTGGGCGGCGGACCCGCGGAAGGACTGGATCACGCGGCGCGAGCTGCGGCAGGCCATCTCGCACGCCGTGGACCGCGAGGCCTTCGCGGAAAGCGTCTTCCTGGGCGCGGCGGTGCCCGTGTGGGGCCCGGTGACGCCGGGCAACGCCGAGTGGTTCTCGCCCAACGTGCCGCGCTACCCCCATTCGCTGGACCAGGCGCGCGCGCTGCTGGCCGGCCTCGGGCTGGCCAACCGCGACGGCGACGCGTGGCTGGAGGACGCCTCCGGCAACGAGGCGCGGTTCACCGTGCTGACGTTCCGCGGCAACCAGGTGATGGAGCGGGAAGCCGCCTTCCTGCGCGACGCGGTCCAGCAGGTGGGCCTCGCCCTGGACATCGTGCCCCTCGAGCAGAACACGCTGATCGATCGCATGCTGAAGGGGAGCTTCGAGGCGATCTACTTCGGCTTCAACGCGACGGACCTGGACCCGGCGCTCAACCGGGACTTCTGGCTCAGCTCCGGCGAGGCGCACATCTGGAACATGGCGCAGGCCACGCCGGCCACGCCGTGGGAGAAGGAGATCGACGATCTGATCGCGAAGCAGGTCGGGACCACCGACCAGGCCGAGCGGAGGCGGCTGTTCGCGGAGGTGCAGCGCGTGTTCGGGGAGCACCTGCCGGCGCTGTACTTCGCGGCGCCGCGGCTGTACATGGGCGTCAGCACGCGCGTGCACAACCTGAAGCCGTCCGTGCTGCGTCCGCAGCTGCTGTGGGCGGCCGATACGATCGCCGTCAGGGACTGACGCCCTGACGGCTCGCGACGGGCCTGCCCGCCGTAGCCTTGGCGAAGACGGGAGGGGGGCTGCGCCTGACGGGAGGGGACTTACGCTGATCGGGATCTTACTGTCACGCTGCAGACCCCAAGACCTCAAGACCTCAAGACCCCCAAGACCTCGTGCCCACCTACACCGCCCGCCGCATCGTCCTTGCCCTCCTCCTCGTCTGGGCCGTGGCTTCCGCGGCGTTCGTGCTGACGCGGCTGGCGCCTGGTGACGCGACAATGGGCGATCTCTGGGAATCCGCGGAGGCTCGTGACGCCGCGCGGCGGCGGCTCGGGCTGGACCAGCCGCTTGCGGTGCAGTACGGGCGCTGGCTGGCGGGCGCGGTGCGGCTGGACTTCGGGGAATCCTCGCTCTTCGCGCGGCCGGTGGCCGACCTGGTCGGCGAGCGCGCGGTGAACACCGCCATCCTGGCGACGGCGGCCCTGCTGATCGCGGCGCTGCTGGGCGTGGGCGCCGGCGTCTACACGGCCACGCACGCGGGCACGTGGGGGGCGCGCGCGGCGCGCGCGGTGTCCGTCCTGTTTCTCTCCACGCCGCCGCTGGTGGGCTCGCTCGTGCTGGTGCTGATCGCGGCACGCACCGGCTGGGCGCCGGTGGGCGGGATGTCGTCGGCGGGCCTGTCGTCGGCGGCGGGGGCCTCGGGGTGGGCCTGCTGGATCGATCTGCTCGTCCACCTCCCGGTGCCCGCGCTGGCGCTGGCGCTGCCGCTGGCGGCCACCCTGGAGCGCGTGCAGTCGCAGTCGCTCGGCGAGGCACTGGCGCAGCCGTTCGTGCGCGCCACGCGCGCGCGGGGCGTGACGATGGGCGAGGCCGTGGCGCGGCATGCGTGGCCCGTGTCGCTCGGGCCCGTGCTCGGGCTGTACGGCCTGATGATCGGCGCGCTCTTCAGCGGATCGTTCGTCGTGGAGGTGATGACGGCGTGGCCGGGCCTGGGCCGGTTGATGGTGGAGGCGCTGCGCGCGCGGGACCTGTTCCTCGTGGCGGGCACGGCCGCCGCCGGCGCGGCGTGCCTGGCCGTGGGCACGCTGGTCGGCGACCTGGTCCACGCGGCCCTCGATCCGCGCGTGCGGGAGGCGCGGTGACCTCCGCGCGGCGTGCGCTGATCCTGCTGGGCGTGCTGGGCACGCTTGCCGTGATTGGTCCGTGGCTCGCGCCCTACGATCCCGCCACGACGCATCGCGGCTACTGGCACGCGCCGCCGATGTGGCCCGAGCCCGGCGCGGGCTTCGCGTTCCACCCGGTGGTGCTGGAGGATCGGCTGCAGGAGCGCTTTGCCGTGGACCGCACGCGCACGGTGGGCTGGCCGTGGACGGCGGGCGAGGAGCCGGTGTTCCTGCTGGGCGCGGATCGCTCGGGGCACGACGTGTTCTCCCGCGTGCTCGCCGGCGCGCGCGTCTCGCTCGGGCTCGGCATCCTGGCCGTGCTCGGCGCCACCGCGCTCGGCACGCTGCTCGGCACGCTGGCCGGCGCGCGGGGCGGGGCCACCGACGACCTGGTGATGCGCGTGGCGGACTTCGTCCTGGTGCTGCCGGTCCTCTACGTCGTGCTGGTGCTCCGCGCGGTGCTGCCGCTGGTGCTGTCCCCGGGGCTCGTCTTCGCGCTGATGCTGGGCATCTTCGTGCTGGTGGGGTGGCCGCTGGTGGCGCGCGGCGTGCGCGCGCTGGTGGCGCGGGAACGCTCGCAGGACTACGTCGTCGCCGCGGAGGCCGCCGGCGCCGGCGCGGGCCACCTGCTGCGCCACCACCTGCTGCCCGCGTGCCTCGGGCACGTGGCCGTGCAGGCCAGCCTGCTGCTGCCGGGGTTCATCCTGGCCGAAGCCACGCTCTCGTACCTCGGCCTCGGCTTTCCGGACACGGTGGCCACGTGGGGGACGATGCTCCGCGAGGCGGCGGACGTGAACGAGCTGTCGCGGTTTCCGTGGACGCTGGCGCCGGCAGCGGCGATCTTCGCGGTGACCCTCGTGACCAACGCAGCCCTTCAGCGCGACAGCGATCGCGAGATCACCACATAGATCGCGAGATCACCACATAGATCGCGAGATCACCACATAGATCGCCAGATCACCACATAGATCGCCAGATCTCCAGATCACAAGATCAGATCGCCAGATCACAAGATAAGATCGCCACATCACGAGGTCACCACATCATGAGATTTCAAGGACTCTTTCATCCGCTGGTGACGCCGTTTGCGGCGAGTGGTGACGTCGATGCGGGCGCCATCGCGCGGAATGCGGCGAAGTACCTGAAGACCCCGCTCACGGGGCTGGTGGTGCTCGGCAGCAACGGGGAGCAGCCGCAGCTGGAGGACGAGGAGGCGGACCGCGTGATTGCGGCGGTGCGGGAGGTGGTGCCCGCGGATCGGCCGCTGCTGGCGGGCGCGGCGCGGGAGTCCACGCGCGCCACCATCGCGGCGTGCCGGCGCGCGGCGGCGCTGGGCGTCTCCGCGGTGATGGTGCGGACGCCGTCGTTCTACAAGAACATGATGACGAGCGACGCCTTCGTGGCGCACTACACGGCGGTGGCGGACGCCTCGCCCGCGCCGGTGATCCTCTACAACGTGACGATGTACACCGGCGTGACGCTGCAGGCGGACGCGGTGGGCCTGCTCAGCCGCCACCCGAACATCGTCGGGATCAAGGAGAGCGGCAACGACATGCAGCTGCTGGGGGACTACCTGGCGGCGTCGGCGGGGGAGGACTTCGTGGTGCTGTGCGGGTCCGCGACGTCGTTCTACTCCGCGCTGGCGCTGGGCGTGCACGGCGGCGTGCTGGCGCTCTCGGGCATCGTCCCGGACCGGTGTGTGGAGCTGATGCGGTTGGTGCGCGACGGGCGGATGGCGGAGGCGCGCGCGCTGCAGGCGTCCTTGATGCCGATGGCGCGCGCGATCGGCGCGCAGCACGGGGTGCCGGCGCTGAAGGCGGCGCTGGCCATGATCGGGTTCGAGACGGGGGAGCCGCGGCCGCCGCTGCGGCCGGCGCCGGCGGGGGTGGTCAACACCTTGCGGACGCAGCTCACGGCGCTCGGGCTGCTGGCGGAAGAGCCGGCGCCGCTGTAGGCGGCCCGCCTTCGCGCCTCCTCTCGGAGGCGCTTCGGCGGGCCGTAGGCCTGCGGTAGGCCTTTGGTAGGCCGCGCTTCGCGCGGTAGGCCTTCGGTGGGCCGCGCTGCGCGCGGTAGGCCTTCGGTGGGCCTGCGGTAGGCGACGCTGCGCGTCGTGGGAGGGCATCCTGGATCCGATGCGCCGCTGGACTTGGTGGCGACGTCGCCGGTCGGGCAGTGGGTGATGGTGGTCGGGAGCGCGTCGCTCCTCGCAACCTTCGGCGAGACAGGACGCAACCCGCCGCCGCCTTCAGCCGCTCAGTTAGACGGCCCGATGGTCGCACGTCGGCGTGTTCGCACCTGAGAACGCGGCCCAATACGCGTCAGCCACCGCCGCGATCTCTGTCAACTCGATGATCTGACCGGTGTCGAGCCGAAGACTCGCTCCCGCAGCGCAGACCTCGAGACGGCCGCCGCCTTGTGAACCGTCGCGCCGAGCTCGTCGGCCCATGGTCGAAAGCGGAGGCGCGTGCATTGGTTCAGGGTAAGCGCGAAAGTATTGCCGGGATCGGCGAAGCGGCGCCGAAGATATTCGCATTCCAGGGTCAGCACCACGTCGCCCGGAACCTCGCCGGAGACCCCGATGACGATCGCGTCGTGCAACACGTTCCAGATTGCGGGACAGGCGCTGCCCATTGATTGTCCGTCTAACGGGTGCTTCTGCTGCGAGCGCTTCCACCCGCGCTCGCCGGCAGCAAGCGTCGTTATACGGCGCCCTTTCCGCAGACGGAGATCGACTCGCCGTGCATCAAGCTACCGGGCCGTCAGTATCAGCGCACCCGCTTCTGGTCGAGGCTATCCAGCATTCGCCTTGCTTCGACCAGCAATTCACCCGTGACCCCGCCCTGCACGATGCGCTGCAGGTACGTGCGCGCCTGGGCTAGATCGTGCGGCGCTGTCATCTGAGCGAGCGCCAGCCAACTCCAGGCCGTGAAAAGACGGCGCAGGAAGTCTGGCTCTTGGTTCGGCAGGTCTAGGATGCGTCGAAAGATGTCCGAGGCGTCTGCGACGCTTCCTTCTTGTTGAAGCAAGTAACCCTGCGCCAGCAGCATCCAGCGATTCTCCGGGTGTGCTCGAAGCAGGCGCTCGCCATCAAGCAGCGCGGCTCTACGGACGATGGGGTCCAGGAGGCGCGCGCTTGCGAAGTGAAGAACCGGGTCGGGCTCGCTGCTGCGGTAGCGTTCTCGTACGATATCAATCTTCCGCTTCGCACTAGCGCGATCGTTCGTCCAGAGGTCGACGAGCGCCCAGCCGATGAGTTCGTCACGGTAGCGATAGTCTGAGCGTCGCTCGTGCGCTTCAATCGCGGTGACGCTTGCGGAATCGACTCGCGCTGG
>Ga0268299_1001288_pt1 | contig 47620 bp, 52 predicted proteins | sample NOBtaG_FD_193484 | JGI IMG/M metagenome (GOLD analysis project Ga0268299, IMG submission 193484) | Activated sludge microbial communities from bioreactor in Nijmegen, Gelderland, Netherland - NOB reactor | ecosystem: Engineered > Bioreactor > Aerobic > Activated sludge | place: Netherlands... | reverse complement strand
CTCTTGGCGCAAGAGTTGACTCATGCGGTCTGGCCCGCGTACGTTTCTTCCGGGGAGGACTTCCATAGAGATGTTGGTCATTTCGTCTCACGTGACGATTCCGGACGACGAGATCGAGTCGACGGCCCTGCGCGCCCAAGGCGCGGGCGGGCAGCATGTCAATAAGGTTTCGTCGGCGATTCATCTTCGCTTCGATATACGGGCTTCCTCGCTTCCGCCCGCCTACAAGGAGCGTCTGTTGGCGTTGCGCGACCATCGCGTTTCCCGCGAAGGCGTGATTATCATCAAGGCCCAGGACTCTCGGAGCCAAGAGCGCAATCGTGAGTTGGCGTTGGACCGCCTGCGGGAGCTGATCCGGCAAGGTACCATTTCTCGCCCGCCGCGGCGGCAGACCAAACCGACACAAGGGGCCAAGGCGCGACGTTTGGAGGAGAAGGCCAAGCGGGGGCGGCTGAAGGCATTGCGGGGACGGCCCGACAAGGAGTGATGCGACGGCGACCGAAAATAGAAGGGGCGCGTCGGATGACGCGCCCCTTCAGAGCCCAGACGATGGTCGTCGTCGATTAGAAGCGGTTTCGTCCGCCTCGGTCACCACCGCCGAAACGTCCACCGCCGCCACCGGAACGAGACTCCTGCGGTTTTGCTTCGTTGACGGTGAGTTGGCGGCCGCCCATGTCCGAACCGTTCAAGGCCGTGATGGCTGCCTTCGCCTCGTCTTCGGTCGACATTTCCACGAAGCCGAAGCCGCGTGATTGTCCGGTGAACTTGTCCGTGATCACGCGCGCCGATTCGACGGTGCCGTGAGCCGAAAACAAGTCGCTCAGTTGAGATTCAGTGGCAGCATACGGCAGTCCACCGACATACAATTTAGTACCCATTGGGGCCTCTCCTTTTGAATAATGACATTGTCGGCGACACGAGAACAGAAGGATGAGGGGAATGAGCGGGCCGAAGGCGCGATAATCGAGGCGACTTGGGTCTGACTTCCGATCAACTGCTCGCTAACAAACAATATCGGTGATGGGCCGTTTTGTGATGTGAGCTTATGTGGCCCGTCATAAGCTCACGCGGTATCCTAGCAGATGTTCTATGCGATTGCTAGAGCCCTGGCGAAACGTGATTTGGCGAGTCCGTCTTTTGACGGTCGGCCGTGCGACGCATCCGTGGCACAGGCAACATCGGATGCGGGAGGATCAATGACTCGAGGAGGCCGTCCGGAGCGCCGAGGCCAGTCCCAATTTTGACAACGTGTAGATGAGCCACTTCGACGGATCAAAGTTGTACCAGAGCGGTCCGTTGCGATAGTCGCTGGGGTACGTGTGGTGGTAGTTGTGATAGCCCTCGCCGAACGTGAGCAGTGAGACGAACCAGGAATTGCGGCTTGAATCTGCGGTCCCATAGGGCTGATCACCCCAGATGTGACAGACGGAATTGATGCAGAACGTGGAGTTCAGCACGGCAAAGGTGCGCCCGACCCCCGCCAGCATGAATCCGCCGATACCTCCTTGCCAGCCGTTATGAAGAAAACCGACGACAAAGGGCAGTGCCAGGCCGATCAGGACGATGGTCGCATAGTTCCGGTGTTGCCACATGGCGACCGGGTCTTGCATCACGCGTGAGCCGAATCGGTCGTCGTGACAGGGCACTGGATCCAGCAGCCACCCGCAATGGCTGTACCAGAAGCCACGCTTGGCGTTGTACGGATCGGCCGGGTCGTCGCAATGGGCGTGATGGCGCAAGTGGTCGGCGGTCCATTTCGCGCCGGAATTCTGCAGTGCCCACCCTCCGGCGATTAAGAGACAGGCTTTGACCCAGTCGGGACATTCGAAACTCCGATGCGTCAACAGCCGGTGGTACCCGACCGTGATCCCTAGTCCGGTCACCACATAGAGAACGGCGAACATGGTCCAATCCAACCACGAATAACCGTACAGCAGTCCATAGCCTGGGACGGCAATGACGGAACCGGCGACGACCGACCAGAAGAGCAGGTAGGTCCAGAATTTATGATGGACCCGGTGGACGATGTGGGATGGAACTGAATTCGGAGACGCCTGTTGCATCCCGCTACAATAGATAAGCAGGCGGGATTTGGCAAGAGGTCGACCCGGTATTCGGGATCGGTGTGAGGAGTCGCGGTGCTGTGTGGTGCCCAGGCCTTTTCGCCGCACCATCCGGCGCCGATAGGGCAAACGGCTGAGGACCAGGGGCGACGCGGCCGGCCTGGGAGGAAAGCCTGTGCCGAAGATGCCACACGACTGCGTGTGAGCGTCAACCCAGGGGAGGGGCGAATAGCACAGTGCTTGAAGGCGCAGATGCAGGTGCTGTCCTCCAGCTGTGCGGAGACTGTGCAACAACGGAGTATGCGCCTGCCTTAGTTTTTGGGGCGTGTTCGTGTGTCCCCTGGCCGTCGGTCGATTTCGTCAATTTATTTTCGGAACTGCGGCCTGTGCGATAGAGTGACCACTAGACATACGGGAGGGTACGTATGAGTGGCACTACAGGGCAGGAACAGTTTTCCGTCGACTTGCGTCAGCATCCCAGGTTGCGGGTGCCGGCACCATTCGTCTGTTCGATGTCACGCTTAGGCCTGGCCAAATGGCTGGGGCGCGGAGGCGATGGAATCGGTGTCGTGTTTGACGTGTCGATGAGGGGGGCCAAGGTGATGAGCGAGGCGGGGATTCAGCGGGGCGACAGGCTCTCGGTCAGTCTATCCTTGCCGAATCAGGTGTCGCCGATGACGGTTGAGGAAGCCACGGTGCGGTGGGAGCGGGAGCAGGTGTACGGTTTGGAGTTCGTCAACCTGTCGTCGGTGGCCGAAATGCGGTTGCGGAAGTTCATCACGCTCGCGACGAAGCCCTCTTCCTAGCGTCAGTGCGTGGTTGCTGTCCTTGGTCCCGCACGTGGCGGCGGGTCTGACGCGAGCGGCTCCGTCGTTCAATCGTGCTCACCGTGCCCCCGTTCTCCTTCGAGATTGCGCTGGCCGCGCCGTTTCCATACAATGGCCTCCCCATTCGGCCATGTCTAGGACACAGACCCCACATACTCGGCGCCAGCCGCGGAGTCCCTACCACCCTATGTATTGGCCCACCTGGGTCGGCATTGCCCTGTTTCGTTTGCTTTCCTGGCTGCCTTACCGGTCACAACTGGCGTTTGGACGGCAGTGCGGCCGGCTCCTGCACGGCCTGCTGACCAAGCGGCGGGAGATCGTGCGGGTGAACCTGAGGCTCTGCTTCCCGCGACAGACGCCGGACGAACGGAACGCGGTGGCGTTGCACTGTTTCGAGTCCATGGGAATGGGGGTGTTGGAAATTGCGATGGCCTGGTGGGCAAAGGACCCCCGGGAGCATTGCGAATGTACCATTAAGGGGCTGGACCATCTCCGGGAGGCGCTCCAGGCCGGGCGAGGGGTCTTGCTCTGCGGGGCACATTTGCATTCAGCCGAACTGGCCGGACGGTTTATGGCCCTGGAGCAGCCGGTGGCGATCGTCTATCGGCCGCAGAACGATATCGTGGCGGACATGATCGCCAATCGCTGCCGGAGTCGGTACTATTCAGACCTGATTCAACATCGTGATATGCGGGGCATCCTCCGCGCGTTGGCACGAAATCAGGTGGTCTGGTACGCCCCTGACATCGATGCCGGCACCAAGCGCAGTGTCTTCGCCCCGTTCTTCGGGGTGCCGGCTGCATCTTTGACAGCAACGTCCAGGCTGGCCAAGGTCAGCGGCGCGGCGGTCGTTCCCTGTTTCTACTATCGACGAGCCGACGGATCTGGGTACGACATCGAAGTCGGGCAGGCCCTCGATCAGTTTCCGTCGGGGGAGATGATTGAGGATGCCACACGCATCAATCGCTTGATCGAAGGTGCCGTTCGCCGGGTGCCGGAGCAATATTTCTGGCAACATCGCCGCTTCAAAAGTCGCCCTCCCGGTGAGCCACCGATCTACAGGCGGTAGGTAGTGCCGCAGGACCGGACTGCGCCTGCAGCCAGGATCACCGCCGAGCTGCTGGTGAATTCTCGCGAAGTCCTCGGCGGCTGCTCCTTCCTGCGATATACTGACTCTGCTGCATCACACAGGCGATCACGTCACCCGTTCCGTTATGGATCAATTCAACAAGCGTGCTCCCACTCAAAGGGAGCTGCGTCAGCATCAACGGCGTCTTACACCGCCTGGGTGTCTGCTGTCCTTCGCACCCTTTGCCCCGACCATCAGCTTTAATGGTGATGCAGAAGGAGAGGGCGTGATTCTCGACCTCTCGCCCGGTGGTTGCAAAATCAACAGTGAGGCCGGCGTCAAGGTGGGGGACGCGATGTCGCTGATCATGCTGCTGCCGGGAGAGTCGTCTCCCATGGCAGTGGATCTGGCGTTGGTGCGTTGGGGCGGGGAGGCCTGTTTCGGAGTGGAGTTCGTCTCGATGGGAACGGTGGAGCTGGCTCGCTTGCGGCAGTTCGCGGCGGTCGCTTCCGTCGAAGGCTTGTAGGGTGCGAGAGTCGGCAGTGACCGGACGTGAGAGGGGAGGGAGACGTGGAACAGACGAAAACGCCGCGCAAGTCTCGTCGGGTTGCCACCGACTGTCGCCTGGAGTTTCTGGGAGAGGATGAGGTCGACGGAGAAGCGGAAATGCTCGACGTGTCCTCCACCGGGTGTATGGCACGCTCGGAGCGGACTATGCCGCCGGGTTTTCGCATGCGAGTCGCTCTGTTCCTCGAAGACGGACTGGAGTGGCCGGTCCGTGTGGAAGAGGCGGTGGTTCGATGGGCGCGTGGCGGTGAGTTCGGCATCGAGTTTGTGGTGATGCGCCCACCACAACTCCAACGCATCCAGCAGTTCGTCATCAAGCATCGGCCTGTCTCGTAGCCCTTCCCCGAGGCGTTCAGCATCCTCTTGTCTTGCCCGAGTCGTTCATGATGAGGGCGTAGTGTCCATGGTACGCCGATCTGTAGACCCCGCCGGGACCTCGTTGCTTTACAAGTGATGCTTCCCTACAATTTCGCCGTCACGCAGGGCGTGGAAGCACTGGCTGGGTCCTGGCTGTTGCTCTCCGGGGGAGGCGGCGCACACCTCATGATCGAGTGGGTAGGACGGAAAACCATTGCCGGGTATGCCTACCTGGCGGCGTTGGCCACGCTCTTCATACAAGCTGTGCTGGATTTGTTGTCGCCTGGGCGACAGGGACGGCGGGAAACGTTGCGGGTGTTGACCCGCCAGATTCTCTTCACAGGTGTCGATGCGCTGCCTGTCACGAGCGTCATTGCACTCTTGCTCGGCATCATCATTGTGACCCAGGCCGGGACCCAGCTTCCCAGGCTCGGGGCGGGCGGACTGGTGGGCAGCATCATCGTGATCACGGTAATTCGGGAGCTCGGTCCCTTGATCACCGCCTTCATCGTCGTCGGGCGATCGGGCACGGCCATCGCAACCGAATTGGGTAACATGTCGGTCACGCGGGAAGTGGTCGCACTCAGGCTGATGGGGATTCCTATCAGCCAATTTGTCATTATGCCTCGTATGGTCGGCATGGTGCTCTCGATGTTGTGCCTGACGTTCTACTTTGACGTCGTGGCGGTATTCGGCGGGTACCTGGTCGCCGACGCGCAGCTGACCATTCCTTTTTCCGCATTTGTCGAAAGTGTCACCCGGGCGTTGTCGACAACCGACCTGCTCATGACTGCGATCAAGGGGTTCGGATTCGGATCGGCCGTCGCAGCCGTCTGTTGTTACCATGGCCTGGCGGTGCGGTCTTCTTATACGGAAGTGCCGCAACAAACGACCCGGGCGATGATCAATTCGTTCGTGTTGTGTCTGCTGGTGGATGTGGTCGTCACGGTGCCGCTCTATTTATGAGCGAGGCAGCAATCAGGTTTACGCAGGTCCGAGCCTCTCTTGCCGGGAGTCCGTCCCACTTGCAACTGGACCTGCAAATCGAGGCGGGGCAGTTCGTTGTCTTGGTTGGGCCGAGCCGCTCGGGGAAAAGCCTGGCCATCGAGATGGCGGCAGGGTTGGTGCCGCCGCAATCCGGGAAGGTGATGGTTCTGGGACAGGATTGGAACGCTGTTGAGGGCGCAGACGACGGGCCGGTGCGTCTTCGGGTGGGGACTGTGCTGCAACAGCCGGGGTTGCTGAGCAACATGACGCTCTTCAACAACGTGCTGCTCCCGCTGCGGTATCATTGCGGAGCGATGTCGGATGGTGAACGGGAGCAGGCGGTGATGGCGCAGTTGGAACCGTTAGGATTGCTGTCGTTGCGGGACCGCTTTCCCGCTGAGCTTCATCAAGGGGAGATCCGCCGTGGCGCCATTGCGCGGTCGTTGATGTTGGAGCCGGAAGTCCTCCTGTTGGACGATCCCGTGGCAGGATTGGATGCGGACATGGTGTTGGTCTTGAAACAGTATGTCGACGCACGGCGGCAGCAGCGTCCCCTGACGGTGGTGGCGGCGTTGCGTTCGTTTTCGCCTTTCATCGAAGGCGCGGATCGACTGGTCGTGCTGCAAGAGGGGCGGGTGGTGGCCGACGGCAGTCTGGAGTCGGTGGGGAGCACGGTTCCCTCCGCACTGCGACGCTATGTGGAGTAGGCGGCCCAGGATTTCGCTGTGGTCGTCGGGGTGAGAAAGGGTCGATCATGCATTATTCACATCGGCTGTCGAGCGGGCGATTGGCACAGATCGTCGGGACCTTTGTGGTGATCCCTTTGCTGATTCTGGCCGGGGCGGGTTTTTGGATGTCGCGGGCGGAACATCTCTTTGAGCCGAAGTATTCGCTCAAGGCCAGTCTCAGCAAATCCTACGGTCTGGAGCCTGGGGCTCCGGTGGTCGTCTCGGGCATTCCGATCGGACGGGTCAAGCGGGTGGACCTGAACGATCGCGGAACCGTCGATCTGACGCTGCAGCTGTTGACTCGTTACCAAAACATGGTGAAGGACAATTCAGATTTACGGATTACCAAGAGCGGTGTGGTGGTCGGGCAAACGCAAGTCGATATCGGGATGGGGACGGCCAACAGTCCGACGTTAACCGAAGGCGCGACGATTCGAGCTGTCGAACCGAGGGACATCGGGGATCTGCTTAATGAGGTCGAGCCGGTGTTGATGGCGGTCAAGCAAACATTACTCCGGGTGGAAACCATCACGCAGGACTTGCAGGGCGGGCTCAAAGCCGGCGGCAAGGCCCTTGAACAGGTGGCCGTGGCGACGCAGGATTTGCCGGCGGTGGTGGCATCGGTTCAGCGGACGATTGCCTCGGTGGAGCAAACGGCGACAGCACTGCCGACCATGACCGGCTCCATCAAGCGAACCTTGAGTGTCGTGGACCGCGTGACCGCGGACGTGCAGCAGGCCACCGGCCGTCTGCCGGCTCTCCTGAATAGCGCCGAGTCCACGTTGGCGAGCGTGAAGCGCCTGTCGGATTCCGTGGATGAGGTGAGCCAGGAATTGATCCCCGTCATTCGGACGGCCGAAGGCACCTTGACCGATGTCTCGACCATGGTGCGTGGCGCGAAGCAGACGTTTCCCTTCAGCCGGTTTGCGCAGAACGCCGGGCCGGCGCAGAAGGAATCGCCCCTGCCGCTCCGGCCGGGAACTCAGAGCTTGAGGGGAGATCAACTGCATCGATGATGGTGCGACGAGAATGGTGCCACGCAGGCATGAGCGTCCTGGCGCTATGCGCGTGGCTGGGCTGCGGGAGTGCTCAGCCATCTGCGCCTCTTGAGCCTCAGCCTGGCCTCTGGGCGACACAGGTCGAGTCCCTCCGTCGGCAGGGCGATCATTGGCTCGCGAGGGGGGATCGCGGACGTGCGGCAGAGGCGTATGAGGCTGCACGCCGTGTGGCGGAGAGTCTCGACGACCGGAGGAGCCTCGTCGGGACGCTCAATGATATCGGCCGTGTTGCTCTCAGCCGAGGGGATTCGACTCAGGCGATCGCCTCGCATGGGCGCGCGGGTTCCCTGGCCAGGGAACTGGGAGCGTCAGATCTGTTACTCGAGAGCGTGACGGCGTTGGGGACGGCACAGCATCAGGCCGGACAGAGTGAGGAGGCCGAGCGGCTCTATCAGGAGGCGCTGGAATTGGCCGCGCAGAAGGGGGATCAAGGGGCGGAGGCGACGCTGCGAAACAATCTGGGTGTGCTGCGGCAGGCGAAGGGAGATCTTGAGCAGGCTGCCCGGCAATTCCGTCACGCCATGGTGTTGAATCAGGCTATCGGCAACCTTGCCGCTGAAGCCAGCAACCACGTGAATCTGGGTATCGTGGCCGAGGCGCGCCAGGCCTACGACGCAGCTGAACAGGAGTTTGAACGGGCCCTGGAGTTAGACAAAGCGGCGGAGCATCGGGATGGGATCGCTGCGGATCTCTTACGGTTGGGACGGGTGGCAGAGCGCAGAGGGTTTCCCGATCGCGGCCTGGCCTTGTTCGAGCGTGCTTTTCACAGCTATCTGGCGCAAGGGGATCGGGTGGGTGCCGGGGCCGCACTGACTCAGGCCGTGAGCTGTGCGGAGAAGTTGGGCCGGGAGGCAGATGTCGCGCGATTAGGGCAAGAACTAAAAAAGCTAGGCCAATTGTCTGTGCCCGCTTCCGCGAGGTAGGTAGTCTGACGATCAGAGGCAGGCCGCCTACTTGATAGCGACGGCCTTGACCTCCTTGTAGGTCGTGTGTCCCTGGAGCACCTTCTGAATGCCGTCCTGCACCAGGGTGGTCATCCCATCGTCCATGGCTGCTTTGAGCATTTCATCGGTCTTGGCTTTATTCTGGATCAACTTCTTCATCTGGTCTGTGCCCAGCAACAACTCGTGCAACGCCACGCGGCCCTTCAGGCCTGTCCGGTTGCAGACATCGCACCCTTTCCCTCGATACAGTCGAAAGTTGGCGTCGAAGGGGACTTTCAGGCTGTCCCAATAGTCCGGGCCATACCCCAACCGCAATTCCTCATATTCTTCCTTAGACGGTTGATACGATTCCTTACAGTCCTTGCAGATGCGTCGCGCCAACCGTTGGGCCAGCACTCCCAGCATGGCATCGGCAAAACTGAAGGAGTCGCAGCCCATGTCCAACAGACGAGTAATGGTTTCGACCGCGCTGTTCGTGTGCAGCGTGCTTAGGACCAAGTGGCCTGTCAGTGAGGCTTCGATGCCGGTATCTGCCGTTTCTTTATCCCGCATTTCTCCGACCATAATCACGTCCGGGTCGGCGCGGAGGAAGGCACGCATCGCGGCTGCGAACGTAAAGCCGATTTTAGAATGAACCTGCACCTGGCGCAGTCCGTATTGGGTGATTTCGACCGGGTCTTCCGCCGTCCAGATCTTGATGTCCGGGGTGTTGATATATCCGAGCACGGAGTGCAGCGTGGTGGTTTTTCCGGAGCCGGTCGGACCGACGCAGAGAATGATGCCGTACGGTTTCTCTGCGATGCTTTTAATTTCGCGCAGGTTGCGATCCGAGAAGCCCATCTTATCCACCGGCAGCGGCTCGCTCGCGGCCAGAATACGCATGACGACGTCTTCGTTATAGCCGGCGGTCGGGATGGTGGCGACACGTAGCTCGATTTCCTTGTTCTCGCCGATCTTGAATTTGATTTTTCCGTCCTGCGGCTTGCGTCGCTCCGCGATGTCGAGGCTGGCCATGATCTTCAGGCGCGACACGATGGCGCGACGATAACTCGGTGGAATTTTCATGTACTCGAAGCAGTCGCCGTCGACCCGGAATCGGACGAGGGTATCGCGTTTCTCACCGTAGGGTTCGATGTGAATGTCGGAGGTGCCTTGGCGGAATGCGTCGGCGATGATCTGGTTGGCGAGACGCACGATGGCGTTGTCGTTCTCATCGAGTCCTGCGCTGGATGCTTCTTCCTGCGCTTCCAGTTGGGATTCGCTGACCAACTCGCCGAGGATGTCCGAGACATTCTCGTTCATCTTGTTGGCGACGTCGGGAGTTCCGGTGGTGCTTGCCAGGAACAGGGCGATGTCGCGGCGCAGACTGACGGCAAAGCGGATATTGAGCCCCGGGAAGGTGCGCTTGATGTCTTGGACGCGATCCAAATCACCGGGATCGTCGGTCAGAATCTCGATCGCGGCGCGATCCCGCTTGAGTGGCATCCAGTGGTTTTTCTTCAGATAGTCGACGTTGAGATTCTTGAGCAGTTCGATGTCGACGATGGTCCGTTCGTTGTACTCGATGTAGGGGCACTTGTGGAAATTGGCGAGCGATTTGCCGAGTTCGGCTTTCGGCACTTTATATTTCTCTATCAGGAGTGATTCGATGTCCGTGGTGCCCTTCTTCGCATCGTTGAGGGCGACATCCAGGTCCTGCTGGGAGATCTTGCCGTTGGTCAGGAGATAGTCGAATTTTGACGGTGGTTTCTTGGAGGTCTTTCGTAACGTGTGAAAGGCCGTGCCCAGGGCCTTCGCGATTTCCGCGACGCATTCCTCGTCCTTGCGGGTGAATCGTCCGCCGCTCTTCTTGTTGAGGAGCTGGATGACGCCCATGAGATACTTGTTCTCGGCTACGACGGGATAGGTCAGGACCTGCTTGGTCTTAAACCCCGTGTTCTTGTCGTATGTCGCGTCATGGGTCAGTGCCGGGTGGATGGTTGCAAGCTCCGCCACGCTATAGGCGTCACCGACATTGACCGGGCGGAGGTATTTGGCGCAGAAACCCGGAAGGCTTTGTTCCGTAATCGGCGTGCGGACTTCCTGGACCGTATCGAGGTGGGGAATCTTGGAGAAGATTTCCTTTTTATCGGAGTCCACGACGAAGAGCGTGAGATCTTCTGCGTCGAAGCAGCCGAGAATGTCGTGACGGAGATCCAGGAGGATTTGATCGATGTCTGCGGCGGCGAGAATCTGGGCGCTGATTCGCTTGACGTTTTCGGCGTTTCCGACCTTGATCGTGGTCTCACTGACACCAGGCAGCGGAGCTTTGGGCTGCATCAAGTTCTCTCCAAACAGGCTGAACGGAACGCCGAACGTGGTGTCGGGATCGCGCTGTGGAATCGGGAACCTGCGCCTGGCACGGGTTCCGGGCCGGGCTTTGTCCGTGTGTGTCAGTGTATCGCAACGGCAGGTCAAGGCAAGCAAAAGGCATTTTCTCAAACCTGTCCAAGCCGACTTCGTGTCGTCGGTTTGTCCGAGGCCTGCCGAGAAGAAGGCAATAGGGGGAGTGAGCCGGGGGAGAGTGGGAACAGCTAGGATGCGGCCTGGATCAGCGCCGTCAGCGTGGTGAGCACCTGATCCGGAGCGAGTTTCTTGGTTTCGCCGGTATGACGCAGTTTGAGCTCGACCTGCCCCTGCGCCAGGCCCTTTTCACCGATCACCAGGTGGAACGGAGCGCCGATCAGATCGGCATCGTTGAATTTAACGCCGGCCCGCTCGTCGCGATCATCCCACAGGACTTCGATGTCCGATTGTTCCATGGTCTGATACAGGGTCTCGGTGAGTTGGGTAACCGGTTCGGACTGACTGAGCGGCAAGAGGGTGACATGAAAAGGGGCAATCGGAATCGGCCACTTGATGCCCTTGGCGTCGTGATTTTGTTCGACCGATGCGGCGGAAACCCGGCTCACCCCGATGCCATAACAGCCCATGACCGCCAGTTGTTCCTGGCCATGCGCATCTAAAAAGGTGGCCTTCATCGCCTGGCTATATTTCGTGCCCAGCATGAAGACATGGCCGACTTCGATGCCTTTGGCCGTTTTCAGGATGCCGTCCTTGCGCGGGGAAACATCCCCGGCCTGCGCATTGCGGAGATCGGCGAATTGGTCGATTGTGAAATCACGCTCCCAGTTGGCATCGATGAAGTGGGTGTCGGCCTGGTTGCCTCCGACGACAAAGTTTGCCATCGCTTTTACCGCCCAATCGGCCAAGATTCGAATCTGCTTCAAACCGACCGGTCCCGCAAAGCCCACGGGTGCACCGGTCAACTTGGGAATCAGCTCCGGCGCGACAAGCTCGATATCGGTGGCACCGAGGAGGCGCTTGACCTTGATCTCGTTCACCTCATGATCGCCTCGAACCAGGATGGCGACGGTGTCCTTGCCGGTGCTGTAGAGCAACGTTTTGACGAGTTGTGCTGGGGCAATTTTCAGAAACCTGGTGACTTCCTCCACCGTCCGTCGCCCCGGAGTCGATACGGCGGTCAGCGGACGAGGAGCCGGCAAAGCCGATTCATCGGGCGGAAGAACCTCGGCCCGTTCGACGTTGGCGGCATAGGTTCCGTTCTCGGCGTAGACTATGGTTTCTTCACCGGTTTCCGCCAGCACCATGAATTCGTGGGAGGAGCTGCCTCCGATCAATCCGGTGTCCGCTTCCACGGGGCGGAACGTCAGTCCGCAGCGAGCGAAAATGCGGTTATAGGCATCATACATTTTTTGATAACTCAGCCTTGCTCCGGCTTCGTCCCGATCGAAGCTGTACGCATCCTTCATGATGAACTCGCGTCCGCGCATCAATCCGAAACGGGGGCGGATTTCATCCCGGAACTTGGTCTGAATCTGATAGAAGTTGAGCGGCATCTGGCGATAAGAACGGACTTCCCGGCGGAAGAGATCAGTAATGACTTCCTCATGCGTCGGACCGAGGCAGAAGTCACGCTCGTGCCGATCTTTGAATCGCAGGAGTTCCTTGCCGTAGAAGTCCCACCGTCCGGTTTCACGCCACAGTTCGGCGGGGGAGGCGACGGGCATCAGCACTTCCTGCGCGCCGGCGCGATTCATTTCCTCGCGGACGATGCGCTCAATTTTCCGGAGGACGCGCAATCCAAGCGGAAGATAGGTATAGATGCCGGCGGCGACTTTCCGGATCAAACCGGCGCGCAGCATGAGGCGATGGCTGACCGTTTCAGCCTCGCCCGGATCTTCACGTAATGTTGGAATAAGAGTTTCAGAAACGCGCATGTGGGGTTACGGGGAAATCAATCGCTCGATGTCGTTCCAAAAGGCGAAAATCATGATACCGACCAATAGAACCAATCCCACCTGTTGTGCCAGTTCTCGTTGCCGATCTTCAAGTGGTTTTCGCCGAATCGCCTCGATAAAGAAAAATAGCAGATGACCGCCGTCCAGAATGGGAATCGGCAGCAAGTTCAGCACACCCAGGTTAATGCTCAGCATGGCCATCAGGAACACCAGACTCGAGGTGCCCTGTTCCGCGGCATCGCCCGCCGTCTTGGCGATCGTGAGGGGGCCGCCGATGTTTTTCCGTGAGATATCTCCCGTAATGATCTTGTAAATGCCCACCACTGTCAGCTCGGTCCATCCCCACGTCGCCTGCGCTCCGAGCCAGGGTGCCTTCAGTGGTTCATTGGTCTGGAGAATCGTCTGGTTCTGCGCCGAAATGCCGATCTTTCCCACCTCGGTCGGTTTCCCGTCCACGGTCGCCTTTTCGCCCATGGGAGTGACGGAGACCGTCTGCGCGGACCCGCTCCGCTGAACCTCAAACTGCAGAGCGTGATTCGGATTCTCTCGCACCAGGGCGGTCATTTGGGACCAGGTAAAGATGTCATGTCCGTCGATACGGATGACGCGGTCTCCGGCAAGAAGCCCTGCCGTCTGAGCGCGGGATCCGGGGATGACGGCGGTAATGAGCGGCGCCCGCTCCTCGATGCCGAGCTGATAGATCGTCGCAGGCTTGCCGTTGTCCTGCACGGTGGTTTTACTCGGTGTCACCAACACCGTCTTGATCTGTTCCCCGCGCGTCAGGTCGAGCGTCAGTTGTTTGCCGTTGCTTTGAGCAATGAATTTGAGCAACTCCGCATTGGTGGAGATTTCTTTCTCATTGACCCGGATGATGCGGTCGCCGGGTTTCAGCCCTGCCTGGTCGGCCGGCGAACCGGGGAGCACGGCCTCGATTTCCGGAATGATGTCCTTGAAGCTGGGAACCGGCAGGGTGTAGCCGAGCCCGATATAGGCCGTATAAATTAAATAGGCCAGAATGAAGTTGAAAATCGGTCCGGCCGCGACGATGAGGGTCTTGCCCCAAAGGGATTGATGGACAAACGCCCGCTTCTTTTCTTCAGGTGTCAAGGGTTCGTGTTCGTCCTCGCCGAAGAGCTTGACGTAGCCACCGAGGGGGACGATCGAGAGAAGGTATTCGGTTTCACCGATTTGCCGTCCGAAGATTTTTGGTCCGAAACCGAGGGAGAACTTGAGCACCTTCACCCCGACCCAGCGTGCGGCTAAGAAATGCCCCGCTTCATGGAAGGCGACGAGCACGCCCAGGACCACTAGGAACGGAAGGGCCCAGTAAGTCAGCATCGACACCACGTCAGGGGACCAGGCAAAGGTTGTTCCCACCACAACACTCCTTGGGTTCAGGGTATCACCGCGTCAAGGTATGGACCAGGGACTCGGCTTTTTCACGAGCCCATCGATCGGCCTCGAGCGCATCATCCAGACCGGCTATCGGTCGCGGGGTATGAGCGTCCATTGTACTCCGAATAATCTCCGGAATATCCAGAAAACGAATTCCGTTCTGGAGGAAGGCGTCCACGGCCACCTCGTTGGCAGCGTTCATCGTAGCCGGCATGGTGCCTCCGATTCGTAAGGCATCATACCCGAGTTGCAGACAGGGAAAGCGGTCGTGGTCCGGCTTGAAAAAGGTCAAGGTGGCGACCTCGGTCAAGTCCAACGACGGCAGATCCAGCGGCATTCGCTCAGGATACCGCATCGCATAGGAGATCGGTGTCCGCATGTCCGGAAGCCCCAATTGTGCGATCACCGATCGGTCTTTGTATTCTACCAGAGAATGGATGATGCTCTCCCGGTGGACCAGCACTTCGATCTGCGTCTCCGGAATATCAAAGAGCCAACGCGCTTCTATGACTTCCAACCCCTTGTTCATCAAGGTGGCCGAGTCGATGGTGATCTTGGCGCCCATTTTCCAGTTCGGATGCTGCAGCGCGCGTTCGGGTCCCACGTCCTGCAGTTGCTCGCGGGAGAAATTCCAGAGCGGCCCCCCCGAAGCGGTGAGAATCACGCGTTTCACGTCTTCGCGGCGATGTCCTTCAAGCGATTGAAAGATGGCGCTGTGCTCGCTGTCGATGGGGAAGATGCGGACATGGTGCTTCTTGGCCTCCGTTTGCATCAGCGCCCCGGCCATGACCATCGGTTCTTTATTGGCGAGCGCAATCTGTTTGCCGGCTCGGATGGCCGCCAACGTCGGGAGCAGGCCGGCCCCGCCGACAATGGCGGAAATCACCAGCTCGGCGTCGGGTGATTGCGCGACCTGCGCGACACCCTCCTGCCCAGCGAATATGTTGACCGGGAGGTCGGTGCAGCGCCGGCGCAACTTTTCTGCGGCGGCTTCGTTGGCGAGTGCCGCAAATGCCGGACGGAATCGGCGAATTTGGGCCTCAAGTTTGTCGTCGTTCGAGCCGGCGGTCAGGCCGATGACGCGAAATTCCTCCGGAAACCGATCCACGATATCGAGCGTGTTCGTACCGATTGATCCGGTCGAACCGAGAATGACGATGTTCTTCATGGCATGCTCCAGAGCAAGCGGACAATCATGTGTTACTCGGCGACGACGATTGCGACATAGTAGTAGAACGCCGGCCCCGTGAACAAGAGGCTGTCGAGTCGATCCAACATTCCACCATGGCCGGGGATCAGCGCGCCGGAATCTTTGAATCCCGTGCTGCGTTTCATGGCTGACTCTGCAAGGTCGCCGATGAGGCCGGCGATCGTAAGCAGTACGCCGAGCATGAGACAGTCGGCCAGCGAGAAGCGTGGCAGAAACCAGGCCCGTGCCGCGACGGCGGCCAGGCATGCGAGGGCAAATCCGCCCGCCAATCCTTCATACGTTTTCTTCGGACTGACGATCGGCGCGAGCGCGTGCCGCCCCAGGGACTTTCCCGCAATGTACGCCCCGGTGTCCCCAGCCCAGGTCACGAGGACCACGAAAAAAATCAGCATGGCTCCATCCGGTTGCGCTCTCGTCAACAGGAGATACCCGAGCGAGAGGCCGACGTATAAGACGCCCATGATCAGCACCATGCCGTCGAGTAACGACTCCTTCAACGGCTTGTCGGACAGCAGCGGCATGCAGAGGGCCATCGCGAGAGTCCCCATCAGCACCGAGCGGTCGCTGATGAATGCGGGCCACTGGGTACTGCTCAAGAGGAGCCCGGTGGCGGCGACACCCATCCAACCCCACCAGGGCCAGGCGGCAGTTCCGAGATGCAGGCGATAAAACTCGCCCACGGCGAACAGGCCCGAGACGGCGACCAGCACGAAAAAGGCCATCGGCCCGAGGTCGTGCACGAGGACAATGAAGATCGGAACAAACACCACCGCTGCCAACACGCGGCGAATCGTTTCCGACGACGAACGTGGACGCGTATTGTCCTGGGGGGGCGGCATCGTCTCCTCGACCTGGCATGCTCCGGGTTTCACCACGAAGAGACTAGGAGGACACGCTGCTGAACACTCGACCGAAACGGCGCTCGCGCCGCTGGTATTCAATCAGCGCGACCAACGTTTCGCGCCGACGGAAATCCGGCCAGAGAGTCGGGGTGAAGTAAAGCTCTGTATAGGCCAGTTGCCATAACAGGAAATTGCTGATGCGGGTTTCCCCGCTGGTACGAATCAAAAGATCCGGATCGGGAAGATCGTGGGTATACAGCGCCCCTTCCATGGCACGTTCGTCGATCTGGTCGATCGAGAGCCGGCCTCCTTGTACGGCCCGCGCGAGATCCTTGGCCGCATCGACCAGCTCCGCCCGGCCGCCGTAACTGAGGGCGACGTTGAGGATCAGCTTGTCCAGGTGCGCAGTGTCCTGTTCGGTGGTGCGGACCCACTGCAGCGCCGACGCGGGAAGTGCCGTGACGCGGCCGATCGTCTGGAAGCGTACGCCCTTTTCGACCAGGCTCGAGCGCTCGGTCGAAAGATAATGTTCCAAGAGTCCCATCAAGGCCGTGATTTCCTGCGCCGGCCGGTTCCAGTTCTCCTGCGAGAACGCGTAGATGGTCAGGATTTTGATGCCGAGTTCGAGCGAGAGCGAAATGAGCTCCCGCACTGATTTGATGCCTTCCTGATGACCGGCGATGCGAGGCAGTCCCCGAAGCTCAGCCCATCGACCGTTGCCGTCCATAATGACGGCCAGATGTTTAGGCAACAGGTCCGGGTCGAGTTGCGAGAGCAGGTCAGCGTCGGGGGGTGGCTCAATGTCGGGGGACTGCGGATCGTTCATGGAACGGCGTGGGCACCTGTGACTGATGCATGTGTTTTCTGCAGCGGAAGCCCGGATCTCGTAAGCCGAGTCTAGCGGTGAGGTCTGGTAAAGTCAAACAGTATTTCCCGATTTCGCTGTATTTGCAGATGGTTCGAACGTGTTCGCATTGCGCCTCCGGAAATGAGTACGTTATACTCACGCACCGTAGGAGAGGAGAATGTTCATGGCCAAGGACGAATCGGGGGCGTTGGCGCGTTTCGGGGTCACCGATCGAGACATCGAGCAGGCGTTGGGGCGGGTCAAGGTCTCCAACGTCGACTACGCCGACCTCTATTTCGAGTATTGTCAGTCTGAATCGGTCTCCATGGAAGAGGGGATCGTCAAACGGGCGACGAAGAGTATCGGGCAGGGTGTGGGGGTACGGGCCACCGCCGGTGAGAAGACCGGCTTTGCCTATTCCGATGAGCTGACCTCTAAAGATCTCAACATCGCCGCCGATACGGCGCGGTATATTGCGAACTCCACTCAAGGGACCGCTCCCGTTCCCGTCACGCATCGCCCGGCCCTGGCGCGTAATCTTTATCCCCACGATCGCGCGAATGTGGAGGTCGCGACCGGGGATCGCGTGACACTCCTGAACGCCATTGACGCTGAAGCCAGACGCTACGATCCGCGGATCAAGAACGTCATGGCCGCCTACAATACGGAATACAAGGTCATGCTGGTGGCGACATCCGACGGGGTGATGGTCGGCGACATTCAGCCCTTGTCCCGGCTGCAAGTGACTTGTATTGCGGAAGAGAATGGAAACCGCCAGGTGGGGACCTTCGGCGGTGGAGGGCGGATCGGTTTGGAATATTTCCAGAACGATCAGCGGTATCTCCAGTTTGCCAGAGAAGCGGCTCGAGAGGCGATTCTGAATCTCAGTGCGGTGGATGCTCCGGCAGGGGTGATGCCGGTCGTCTTGGGAGGAGGCTGGCCCGGGATTCTGCTGCATGAGGCCATCGGCCATGGGCTGGAAGCGGATTTCAATCGGAAGAAGACCTCGGCGTTTTCCAGCCTCGTGGGGAAGCGCGTGGCCTCAGACGTCTGTACGATTGTGGATGACGGAACGCTCCCGTTCCGCCGCGGTTCCCTGAATGTGGACGACGAGGGGACGCCGACCAGCCGCACCGTGCTGATCGAACGGGGGATTCTGCGCGGGTACATTACCGATAAGTTGAATGCGCGGCTCATGGGCATTCCCCTGACCGGCAACGGCAGGCGAGAAAGTTATCAGAGCGTGGTTCTGCCGCGCATGACCAACACCTTCATGCTGGCCGGAGAATCGGACCCGGAAGACATCATCAAGTCCGTGAAGAACGGGCTCTACGCGGTGTCATTCGGCGGCGGGCAGGTCGATATCACCAACGGCAAGTTCGTGTTCTCGGCCAGCGAGGCCTATCTCATCGAAAACGGGAAGATCACCAGGCCGGTCAAGGGTGCCACCTTGATCGGCAGCGGCCCGGACATCCTGACCAAGGTGTCGATGGTGGGACATGATTTGAAGCTCGACGAAGGAATCGGTACGTGCGGAAAGGAAGGGCAGTCGGTGCCGGTCGGCGTCGGGTTGCCGACCATTCGGATCGATGAAATCACCGTGGGTGGAACCAAAGCATGACCATGACACGTGAGATCGCAGCACCGGATTATACACATCTTGCTCAGGATTTGCTGGCACGGGCCGGAAAACATGGGGCGACCGCCGCGGACGTGATGGTCGCCGACGGAGAGACCCTCTCGGTGCAAGTCCGCATGGGGGCCGTCGATCGCTTAACGAAGGCGCGTGAGAAGCGGTTGGGACTGCGGGTCTTTTTCGGCCAACGCTCCGCCAGCGCTTCGACCTCCGACTTTTCTCCCGATTCCCTCGATCGGTTCGTGGGAGAGACCTGCGCGTTGGCCAAGGCGGTTGTGGAGGATCCCGTGTCCGGATTGCCCGAGCCGGGGCACTATGCCGCCGAGTGTCCGGACCTGAATATCTACGACGCGACGAAACTTCAAACCGATCAGCAGATCGATCTTGCGCTTCGCGCCGAACGGGCGGCGTTTGCCGCCGATTCCCGGATTACCAACTCGGAAGGCGGCGAATGCGATTCCTCCTCCGGGCGGATCATCCTGGCGAATAGTCACGGATTTTTCGGCCACTATGCGAACAGTAGCTTTTCCCTGTCGGTCTCGCCCATTGCCTCCAACGACGCAGGTATGCAACGAGACTATTGGTACGGCGTCAATCGCGCCTTCTCGAAGCTGGAGAGCCCTGAAGCCATTGGGCAGGAAGCCACTAGACGAACGGTCAGAAAACTGGGGGCGCGCAAAGTGCCGACCGGGCGAGTGCCGGTCTTGTTCGATCCTGAGGTGGCCGGGAGTCTGCTCAGCCATCTCAGCAGCGCACTGTCGGGATACGCCCTGTACAAAGGCGCTTCGTTTCTTATCGGGCAGCTGGGCCGGCAGATCGCTCCTGAGTTTGTGACGATTTACGATGACGGGCGGATGCCCGGGGGACTCGGTACGCGGCCGTTCGACGGTGAAGGCCTTCCGACGCGGAAGCAGGCGATGGTGGAACGCGGCCGCCTGACGAGCTATTTGTTGGATACCTATTCGGGGAAAAAACTCGGGTTGCCTTCCACGGGAAACGCGTCACGCAGTATCGGGGAGAGTCCCTCCGCCGGTCCGACCAATTTCTACATGGTGCCGGGAACGACGGGGCCTGAGCAGATTCTCGCAACGGTGAAGCAGGGACTGTATGTTACGGATCTGATCGGGTTCGGGATCAATATGGTGACCGGAGACTATTCGCGCGGTGCGAGCGGGTTTTGGATCGAGAACGGGGAGTTAGCCTATCCGGTCGAAGAGATTACCATTGCCGGTAACCTCAAGCAGATGTACGCCACGATCGAGACCATCGGATCCGATTTGGTGTTTCGTGGGCGAATTGCCAGCCCGACGGTGAAGATTGCGGAAATGATGGTGGCGGGAAACTAGATCGCTTGGAAGGCCGGTGATGCGGGGACAGGCTACTGTCCAGAGAACGCCGCACTCGGCAAGCAGCAATCGTCAGGAGACAGTGAGGAAACACATTATGGCGCTGGATGCCGAATTCGGGAAACACATGCTGCAGTTGATTACCTCGCGGTACGACAATCGACATTGGCGGAAGAAGATCGAAAAGACGCTCAGTCTGCCGCAGAGCGGAGTCGGCGATGAGCGGCAACAGCAGACGTTTGTGTACTTGAAGCTGAATCTCAAGGCGTACAAGTCCAGGCGAGCGGATCCGGACTCATGGATTCTCGGTGGGTATGCCACGAAAGAAGTGATCGATCGAGCGAAGTTCCAGCCGCATCTCGTCGGGCCGGAGATGACCGCCGAGGATGTCGCGTTTCTGGGGACCGATCCCGGCCCGGAGATCGATGAGGCCTGGTGGGAAGAGATGCTCGTGCAATGGTTCGGCGCTCCGGAAGATGAGCAAGCAGTGGAACCGACGGCCGCGGAGACGGCCTCAGAAGCCGGCACGGAGAGCAGCTCCGCCCGCAGCTGACCCCACCTCACGCCGGCCGTCCGCTGTTTCTGTTCAGGAGAGGCGGGCGCCCATTTGTATTGTCGCTACGATCCGAATAAATCCATCTGCTGCGCAGCGGTGGTCGGGGGCTCGACCTGGACGGTGCGTGCTGCGCCGGACGATGTCGCCGGCCCCGGTTCAGCGGGTGTGCTGTGCCGGTCGAGAAACGCCTTCAGTTTTTGGAAGTCCTCACGCAACGGCGGCAGCATGGCGGCCTGGTGCAATGCCGCGGCTGGATGCAACAGGGGAAAGAGGACGAAGTCCTTCAGGTAGAACACCTGTCCCCGCACTCTCGTAATGCCGACTTTCCGTTCCAGCAAGGTCTGGGTGGCCCAGTTGCCGAGCGAGCAGACGATCTTCGGGCGGATCAGCGCGATCTGCTTCAGGAGAAACGGCTTGCAGGTGTCGACCTCTTGAGGTTCGGGGTCACGATTGTTGGGCGGGCGACACTTGATCACATTGGCGATATAAATATCCGCCCGGGATAACCCGGCCGACTGAAGCAATTCATTGAGCAACTGGCCGGCTGCGCCGACGAACGGCTCCCCTTTCTGATCTTCGTGATACCCCGGCGCTTCTCCGACAAACATCACCGACGCCTGTGGGTTGCCCACGCCAAAGACGACCTGTCGCCGTCCGAGTGCGGCGAGAGGACAGCGTTGGCAATTGTGCAGCGACTCCGCAAGTTCTTGCAGCGCGATCTGAGGTGAGGACATGGATGACAGGTCCGGTGGAGAGCCGAATCTTAGTCGCGGCCTCCCGCCTTGTCAATGTCACGCGCGAAGGAAGCGTCGACACTCACAGATGTGACCCCGGCGGCGCGGCGGCGAGTGCGGTTGCGCAACGCTGTCCGCTGAGAATGGCCGATTCGTAATTGGCCGGCCAGCCCGTATCGGTCCAGGCGCCGGCAACCAACAAGTTGGTGAAGGGGCTGGTCGAGAGCGGGCGAAATTGTTGCGCGCCCGGTCTGGCCGCGAGCATGGCCGACGGCAGCCGGAGAATCTCCGCGTTCAGGATACGGGGGGATGGTCCCTCTGCCGGAAACGCGGCCGTCGCATCGTCCAGTGCGAGACGGATCAGATCCTCTTGCGGCTGCGGCAGAAGACTAGGCTCCCCGACGGCACTGGCCCAGATCACCGACGCCTGGTTGTGCCGTGCCTCATCGGCGTGCCGGATCATCCAATGGAACGTTTTCCCTTCCACGAGCACGAGCTGGGTGTGGTCGGCCGGCCGGTCGATGTGGAGGCGAACCACCAGCATGGAGGATTCGCTGAGGTGGCTCAGTTGCTGGAAATAGGCATAGTGGGTCACCACCCGTTCCGGCAGCAGTGGGGTCAAACGGTTGTGGGGAAGCGCGGCAATGTACCAGTCGGCGGTGAGCCTGCTGCGATCCGTCAGTTCGAGGTTCGTCACACGGTGTTGGGCAAAGTGCAGTTGGGCGATCGCCGCATTCACCCGAAACTGTACGCCCAGTGCATCGAGGCGGGCCTTGAGCGGCGCAAGCAAGAACGTATCGACTCCCTGCGGAGGCACGATCAGCTTGGTGGCGCGAGCACCGGTCAGGAAGCAGCGCCGCAGCGTGCGCATGAACAGGCCTGCGGACACCATGGGCAGGGCGGCTCCCACCAGCAACCGGGCGAGACTGTTCCAGACGCCGTGCCGCGCATGCTGAGACTGGCCGATGCTCGTGAGCCATTCGTCGGCGGCTCGTGAGTCGAGGTCGTTCGGCAGGGGAGGATCCTGCTCCCAGGTCCGTTCGAGAAACGACAGCAGGTGCCACCGATCGCGCATGGAGAGGCCTTGGAACAGGGTCGTTCCGAGCAAGGTATTGAGCGGGCTGGGCAGGGGAAGATGAAGAAACTGGACGCGGGCGCCGGTGGCTTGCAGAAATTCGAGCGGAGTGTGTCGCAGCTGTCGAGCGGCAGATTCGTGGCCGAGGCTGTTCAGGAGAGACCAGGTGGCGTGGTGGGCTTCGAGGAGAATCGGCGGCGGCGCATGGCGGAGACGGCCGCCTACGTGGTCGGCCTGTTCGAGGACAGTGACGGCATGCCCTGAGGTGGCAAGGTGCAGGGCGGCGGTGAGGCCCGCGAGTCCTCCGCCGAGGATGAGCACCTGACGACTCATGGAGCCGTAGACGGCAGGCGCGAGCGTAGCCAGACGCCGGCGGCCACTGCCAGGCGATGGCTGGACGACAGGGTGACGCGATCTCCCAGCACGCGATAGCCGGAATCCTCGATGCGCTGCAGAATTCGGCCATACACGCCGCGCATGATTTCGGCCACCGTCAGGGCTTGGCGTTCGTTCCGCGGAAGGGAGTCGAGGGCCCGTGCGGCCTTGGCATAGTATTCCTTCGCTCGCCCGACCTCGAACGTCATGAGTTCCGTGAATGCGGGCGTATACCGCCGGTGAAGCAGATCGTTTTCTCGATAGCCGAAGCGCACGAGATCCTCCTGGGGCAGGTAGATGCGGCCGCATTCGGCGTCGTTGCCCAGATCGCGCAGAATGTTGGTTAATTGAAACGCCATGCCGAGATTGACCGCATAGTCCTGCGCCCGGGGCGAGGTGGTGCCGAAGACATGCAGGCAGATCAATCCCACGACGGAGGCGACGCGATAACAATACAGCGACAGCTGATCGAAGGTAGCGTAGCGCGTGATCGTGAGGTCCATCTCGACGCCTTTGATGAGCTCCTCGAAGTAGGCTTGTGGAATGGACAGTTCACGCACGTGCTGGGCAAGGCTGATGGAGACGGGAACGGTCGGGGTGCCGTCGTATGCCGCGGCCAGTTCTCGGCGCCAGCGGGCCAACTCGTCTTGGGGGTGGCTGCCGGCAGGCGGTTCATCGACCGCATTGTCCACCTCTTTGCAGAAGGCGTAGACGGTGTACATGGCCTCTCGCCGAGCCTTCGGCAGAAACAAAAACGAATAGTAAAAGTTACTCCCGCTTTTTTTGGTGAGGGTCGTGCAATAGGTTTGGGCTTGAGTCGGTGTCATCATCATAGGATCGGGGTGGAGGTCTCAGGCATTGCAAGTCGTTCGACGGCGGCCGGGAGGCGGCGGTCGTAACAGGACGGGTGAAGGATGGCGGCCAGTTGTTCGACCCCCTCGACCAGTCGCGGGCCTGGGCGGCTGAAGTAGGAAAGGGCATCGACCAGATACACCTCGCCGCGCTGGACCGCCGGGAGGTGTTGCCATTCAGGATGGTGAGTCATCTCGGCCAATTCGGCTTTGGCGCGCGCGACGGTGAAGCCGCAGGGCATGAGGACAATCACCTCCGGCGCGCAAGCGGCGAGCGCCTCCCACTCAATTTTCCTGGAGGGGAGTCCTGCAGTCGCCAGTGCATCGGTGCCCCCGGCGGCTTCCACCATGTCGGGCACCCAGTGACCGGCACTGTACAGCGGGGAGAGCCATTCGAGGCAGGCCACTTTTATGTGTCGCGATTCCGCGCGCACCGTGGTCCGTACCGTATCGAGTCTGCGGCGCAAGGCGTCGGCCAATTGTCTCCCGGCCTCTTCCCGTTCCATCGCCGCACCGAGCCGTTCAATGTCGAGCAGCACATCCTCCAGCCGGTGCGGATGAAGGGTGACCATGCGCGGCGTCGGCGACAGTGCGCGCAGAACTCGGGCCACCTGCGCCGGGGTGATCGCGCACACATCACAGAGATCCTGCGTGATGAGGAGATCGGGCTTGGCGGCCAGGAGTCGCGCCTCGTCCAACTCGTAGAGCCCGGAACCGCCTGACAGCAACTCGCCCACGTGCGCATCGATCTGCGCGCTTGAAAGCCTGTGGCTGTCGATGCGTCCACGCACCATCACCGGAACGTGGGCCAAGGTCTGAGGCGTATCACACTCATGACTGATGCCGACGAGCCGATCTTCGAGTCCCAGTGCGGCCACGACCTCGGTGGCTCCCGGCACGAGTGAGCAGATGTTCATGCGCGGCCTTGGGCCGGCCCCCACAGCCGCGACTGGAGGTCGGCGAGCCGGGTGTCGGCGAGGGAATGGGTGATCGCGTCGGCTTCACCCAGGTCCTGCACGGTGTGGGTATTGGCGACGGCCAGTACTTTCATGCCCGCCGCCCGCGCGGCCCTGATGCCGGGCAAGGAGTCTTCGATCACCAGGCAGTCCTGCGGGGTCAACGTCGGCTGAGCCGGCTGTCGATTCAACCCGGCCATGGCATGAAGAAACGGGTCGGGCGCAGGCTTGCCTCGCGTCACGTCTTCGGCGCTGGTGATATGACAAAACGCCTTCCGAAGTCCGGCTTCCTGCAGAATCACGTCGATTTCATTCCGGAGCGCTCCCGAAGCGATGGCAAGCGGAACACGCGCGGCGGCGTCATGCACGAGTTCACGCACTCCGGGAAAGATGGCGAGATGATCTTTGATGGCGGCGAGGTAGGCCTGCGCCTTACGATCCATCAATTCGCCGACGAGGGCCGGTGAGGCCTCACGTCGATGAGTGCGCAAGGCTGCCAGGAAGCAGCCGCGATCGTCGAAGCCGAGATAGTCTGCGTAGTACTCCGCTTCCGTCAGCGTGATATCAATGCCGGCCAAGACCCGCTGAAGGGCGGCAAAGTGGAGCGGTTCGGTGTCGGCAATGACTCCGTCGAAATCGAAGATAATAGCGCGTAGTTCATTCATGTTCGTCCAGGTGCGTCCCTATGCGGAGATCCCCGCGAGTCGCGGGCTGGTTGAGCGGGCGCGGCATTATAACAAGGGGAGATCGGCAAAAAAAGACAACGGCCCGTTCCGGGAAGGAACGGGCCGTTGTCTGGAAGGCGAACGACCGAAGCGAGGTCAGCGCTTCAGCCTCAGATGGCGTTCTGAGATCCAGCCCTTCTTGCCGTCCTGCGTTCGTACGGAATAGACCCATCCGCGGGTCTGATACTCGCCGTCCAAAATAATGAGCGTCGCGCCCGCCGATACCGTCGCGCTGGTCTTGCTGCCGATGGCGTCCGTGAACAACGGCATGGGGGCCTTGGGTCGAGCAGCATCGGCCACGACCGTGACACGTTGGCTCTCGGCGAACAGAGGACCAGCCACGCGCACAGTCGGCGTGACCGGCTTGGGTTTGACGATCGGGGCAGGAGCCGGGGCCGCAGCGGCCGGGATCGGCGTCGGAGCCGGCGTTTCAACCGGGGCCGCGGGTGCGCGATCGACCACCGCGGGTGGAACGATCGTCGACGGAGCCGGGGCCGGTGCTGCGATGGGCGCGGGCGTCGGCGCCGCAGCCGGCTTCGGCACGGGCGGGGCAGGGCGTCGGGCGACCGGCGGAGCGGTATCCGCTCCATCCTCCAGATAGGGCTGGATGAGTTGCATGGCTCCATCGGGATCCATGGCGACATACCCGATGCCGCCCACGAGCAGGAGAAGCAGAATCCACAGCAGCGGTCCCTTCTTCGACCGCTTCGGCTCCTGCATCGGCGGGGCGGGCGGCGGTGTGGCTTCGTCCAAATCTTCTTCCGTGAATTCCAAGTCGGGCTCGGGCTGACTCGCGAACAGGAGACGCCAATTTGTCCACTCACTGCCGATCGCGGGAATGCCCATGGATGACACCATCGGAGGACCTCCTCATTCGGAACCATCACGCTCTCATCGTAGGTACTTATCACCGGTGCTAGGGCCTGTCAATTTTGTTCAAGAAAGCGACAGGATACGTTTCCTTCACCGCGCAACGCCTGCATGGGGGCACGCGCTTCGACGAGGACAACCGTGAGCGCATCTCCCCGCTTGGGCATCGAGCACGGCGGCGAGCGCACGCGTGAGTCGAGGGGACAAGGGCTTGCAACTTTGAACAGTGCCGTTGCAGAATCGCCCACCACATGTGAGCGGAGAAGCGGATGAAGTCGTATCGCGAGGAGCTCTGGTTCGAGACCAAGACCAGGCGTGCCTATCTGAATATCACCGCGCAGGTGGAAGCCGCCGTGCGGAAGAGCGGCGTGCGCGAGGGGCTGGTGCTGGTCAATGCCATGCACATTACCGCTAGCGTCTATATCAACGACGACGAGGGCGGATTGCTCCAGGATTACGATGCCTTTCTCGAGCGGCTCGCGCCGCAACAGGCAACCTATCGCCATAACGAGACCGGCGAGGACAACGGCGACGCGCACATCAAACGACAACTGATGGGCCGGGAAGTGCTCGTGGCGATTACGGATGGAACGTTGGATTTTGGGCCCTGGGAACAAATTTTTTACGGTGAATTCGACGGGCGGCGGCGCAAGCGCGTGTTGGTGAAAGTGATCGGCGAGTAGGGTGCGGGCATTCATGGAATCGGGTATCGAGATCGATGCCATGAAGAACCGCATTCACGCTTGCCACGTCCCGGAAAGTTTGGCAACATGGACAACAGGATGACCACAGATTGTACATCGCGACGTCGCATCGACCTGGGAGGCCAGCCATGTTGAGTTGGTCGCGACCGGATCCGCTGACGCGAGATTTGATTCACCTGATTAATGCCCGCCGTCACGACCATGGCGATACGGACGCGGCGATCGATACGTTGCAGGCGTTCATCGAACAAGGGCGGGAACAGGATCTGCTGACGGTTCTGGCTGCGCTCGATGAAGAGATGGCGGAATGGATGTTCGACCTGGTGGCGGAAGCGTCCTGCGCCGTCATCATGGATGGCCCGGACGAAGAGAAGAACGCGTATGCGGTCATGGCGGCGTTGGAGTTGCCGTTGCAGGCTAATCTGGGGCAGCCGCTCGGCTTGAAAATCGATCCTGTGGCCACGGCGGACCTTCTCCACCGGCACTTGCAAGTTCCCTCCGGCGTGGTGGTGCGTGTGGAGCCTCGCCTGCTGACGGATGCCACCCTCGAAGGGTTGACCCTGCAAACCTTGAACGAGCACCTTGTCAGTATCGCCGATTCTCAACGCACCCAGGCCATCGCCTCCCGATTGTATCCGCCGGTGGAAAATACGGCGTTCCTCTTTTTCCAACTGATCGGGCTGCCCGATCCGGGGTTGCCGGACGCCTTGGAGGAGCCGGAGCGCCGCGCGCTTCTTGAGGGGTTGGTCGCCCAATGTTCCGAGCTGGCCCTGGCGCCAGATACGCTGGAAGTGCCGGTGTATGCGTCCTATGCGCTGTTCGACGCGCAGAATGCGGTGCGATTACATCGATTGGCCGATGAAACGGCCGCAGTCTGGCGAGACCTCGATCCGATGGTGCGGGCGCGGACCATCGTGCATCTGCATACGCAGTGCGGGAACGGGGTGTATATGCCGGTCTGGACCGACCTCTTTGATCCGGAGCTGCCTGAGGACCATGGTCCGGTCTGGACGTCGCCGGATGTGTGGGTGTTCACGGCCGACCTCCCGATCGAATGGCCCGGTGAAATGCTGACGAATCGTTTGTTGGCTGAGGGCTGCACCCGGTTCGAGAATCACATCGTAGAAGCCCCGGAAAACTGACCGGCGCCGGGCTCGCGGCGAGTCCTGCCCACCTGGTGGTTCTTCCGGCGATCGTGATCGCCCGTCCGCAACGTTGGGCGTCCCGCTGATCCATCGGCACCGAATACCTGTCACCGAGGAGTTCCTTGGCTGGCTCATCTCGAATCGGCGCCGTAATTCTGGTGACAGTGCTGAGTTGTCTGGCGCTGGGAGGGGTCTGGGGGGTGGTCCTCCTGCTCCTGCCGGAGAGCGACGCGCTGCCCGAGACCGCGCCGAGTTCATCTGCCACCCCACCGATTGTCTCTCCTTCATCCAGCAGTTCCCCCGTCAAGACGGTGCCCGACGCACCCCTCACTCCAGCCGCGGCGGCGGTGCAGACGAACGGGCCGCCCGCTGTGCAGGAACCACCTCGTCCGTCTTCGATCGATACCGTCGGTCTTCCGGTGGGGACGGAAGTCAAATGTGATCTGGAAATCGAGGCGCTCTGTCCCGAAGGGGAAGGAGCGCGTCACGCCTGTCTGCAGCGGAAGGCGGCACAACTGTCCCAGCCCTGCCGACCCATGTTGCGGGAGAAACTCGTCCGAATGAAGGAGCATATGCAGCAGCTACGTATCGCCTGTGAGGCAGACCGGCGGCAGTATTGTCGTGAGGTGGTTGCGGGCGGCGGGGAGCTGGTCCAGTGTTTGGAGTCCCACGCCCAGTCCGTCTCGGACCAGTGCTTCCAACTGCTGCCGAAGCGCGGGCGGTTGCTCAACTGAATCGGTCCGTGTCAGGCGCCGGAGCCGGGTCCGGCGGATGGTGAGTAGAGACAGGCGCAGCCACAGCCCGCCCTCTCGTTCAGCTGTTCGGCGCCGCAGCCGTCCGGTCTTGCAGAAGGAATCGCATCGTAATCCCGGCCACTTCCAGCACATCCCCATGTCGTAACACCTGCTCTCCCTGCGCCACACGACCATTGATGAGAATGCGTTTCCCGCTCTCCGTCTGGCTCACGAGGTAGCCGTCACCCTTCCGGTTGATGACCGCCGCAGTTTTCGGAGCAAACCACCCGGTGAGGGTAATGACGGCGTCATCCTGCGCGCCGACCAGCGAGACCGGTCTGGTCAGCCGGTACTGCGCCTGCCCCGTTTTGCCGGAGAGAATTTCCACGACTCCGATGTTGCGATCGGGCGTCGGAGTTTTTCCTTCAGGCCCGCATGCCGCGACCGCGCTGGTGTCTCCGTTGAGCACCTCTTGGCCGCGAGTCGATCCCGTCGTCGCCTGCTGTGCATGTTGGAGAATCAGGCGATGGTGACCCAGGCGAATACTGTCCCCATGATGGAGTTGCCGACGGACGATTCGCTGGTCGTTGACGAAGGTGCCGCTGGTGCTCCCCAGGTCTTCAATGAACAGCACATCGTGCACCGTGATGATTCGAGCATGGCGGGGCGAGACGGCGGTGTCGTCCAGGGACAGATCGTTGTCCCGTGATCGTCCCAGCGTGAAGGGCATGTGTGAGAGTGCGCAGACCTGGGGGGCACCTTGCGGCGACTTCACGAGGAGGGTGGGGGACGAATGGGGCTGCGACATGGCTGTGCCTTAGGATGGATTCAATGGGGGTGCGGTAAACAGGCGATCGCACAGGCGGTCCCAAAGGTTGGCGTTCCGCTGCATCACGTTGACCACCACAACAGTCGTATTGTCCGAACCGCCGGCGTCATTCGAGAGGGCAATGAGCCGGTTCGCAGCGGCCTGTGGATCGGGCGTGTCCAACAGGACACGGAGAATCGTGTCGGCGGACACCCCGGCGGTCAATCCGTCCGAACAGAGAAGGAAGAGATCGCCGTTCACGAACGGAACTTCCTTCAGTTCCACATCCACCAGCGGGTGGATGCCGACGGCGCGGGTCAACACATGTTTGTGGGCGGAGCGCATGGCTTCGGCATCGGTCAACAATCCCGAGTGCACCTGTTCTTGTAGCAGGGAATGGTCTCGGGTGAGCAACTGAATTGCCTGGTCGCGGATCAAGTAGAGCCGACTGTCTCCGACGTGGGCGATCGAGACCCGCGCCCCTGTCAGCCAGACGGCGACCACCGTCGTGCCCATTCCCGCATAGGCCGGATTGTGCGCGGCCTCTTGGTGGACCCGGTGGTTGGCCAGCCGTACGGCGCTCGCCAGCCGGTTGGTCGCAGCCGACCACTCAGGCTGCGCGGGACCGAGGAGGGGCAACGTCGGGGCAGCGGCTGCTGCGGCCACGTGTTGGGGGATCAGCGCCACAGTACGGCTGCTGGCGACTTCCCCGGCCCGGTGGCCCCCCATGCCGTCGCAGACAAGAAACAAACCGGCAACGGGATCGGCATGAAAGCAGTCTTCATTGTGGCGGCGGGTGAGCCCGATGTCCGAGGCGGCTCCGTGTGTGATGTGCCAAGCATGCATGGTCGCATTATCTCGGCATGACCTGGAGGATATCGCGCAGGTCTTGCGCCATGTCGCTGGCGTGGCGGTAGCGATTGGGAATGTCTTTCTGGAGGGCTCGATCCACGATGCCTTGGACGCGTGTCGGCAGATCCTGGCGGTACTTCAGAAGCGGGGCATGCGGAGCCTTGGTGATGCGCGTGACGAGGGCGGGCATATTCTCGGCGTCGAACGGTCGTTCCCCGGTCAACAACTCGAACAGCACCACGCCCAGCGAAAAGACGTCGGACCGGCCGTCCACATCTTTGCCCGTGGCCTGCTCCGGCGACATGTAGCGCGGCGTGCCGACGATCAGGCTGGGCTGAGTTTTCGAGGCGCTGGCCATTGTGGCGATGCCGAAATCCATCACTTTCACATGGCGCTGTTTCAGGATCATGATGTTCGGGGGCTTCACGTCTCGATGGACCACGCCCTGGCCATGCGCATAATCGAGCGCGTCGGCGACGGCCGCCACGATCTGCAGGACCTGTTTGGAGGGTAACAACGTCGACTTCTGACAGTAGCAGCTGAGCAGCGTGCCTTCGAGGTACTCCATCGCGATGTAGGCCAGGCCGTCCTGCTCGCCGGCGTCGTACACCGTGACGATGTTGGGATGGGACAGGCGTCCCGTCGATTCCGCCTCACGAAAAAACCGGTCCCGGAACTCCTTGAGCTCCTCCGCGCTGTCGATGTCGTCCAGGCGCATCGTCTTGATGGCGACGTGCCGGTGGATCGTGGGGTCTTTCCCCAGATAGACCAGGCCCATAGCTCCGCGCCCCAATTCCTTGAGGACCTGATACCGTCCCAACGTGACCGGTGCGCCTCCACCGTGGCGAGCGATGGCCGTTCCGACCGGACGGGCTGGTGCGGGGGCGGCAGGTTCGACGCCGGCCCGTGCGTCGGGGGTCTGGTTCGCCGGCGGACCGCTGTGCTTCGTCTGCCGGCGGCCGGGGCGGCGTGTGAAGGCGTGGGTCAAGGCATCGACATGGCGGACCCACGCGAAGGTCAACCAGGAGGCAGCGCCGATGAGGCCGCCGGTCACCAGCCAGGTGTAGAGCGGCTGCTTCGGTGGGCCCAGTACCGGAATCCCGTGGGCTTCATAGGCGTGGGATGCCGCCAAGACGATCAGCAGCAGCGCGGAGGGAAACAAAATGGCGCGGACGAACGTTTGTCCGCGGCCGTTGTCGCGCAGGTCCTGTCTGGCCCTGGCCGCTCCCATCCAGAGCATGAGCAGGCAGATGCCGTCGGCGATGAACAGGACGAGTTGCGAGGCATTCAGACCTACCGGGCGGATGACGGTGTGGACAAACAGCGGCAGCGAGGCCAGAAACGGCCCTACCAGAATCGCAAGGACAATGACGATGACATACGGGCCGATCCAGCCCCAGGATGTGGTCATGAGTTGAAGTGATGCGTGGTTGTGTCTCAGTGTAACGGAAGGTCCGGGGCTGTCAACGAAACGAGGGAATCATGCATCGATGCAGGCGAGGCGGGGCCTCGCCCGGGAGGCGGAGATGGGATGTGGAGGGGAGCGGAATGAGTTAGGCAGCAGTTGCGGCTTTTTTCAACGGATCGAGCAGTGTGTGCGAGACTTTCAGTTGGCCGCGCCCGATGCCGACTTCGATGTCCGGCTTGGTCACGCCATGAAAGTCACTGCCGCCGGTCACGAGCAAGTCGCAGTGCTTGGCCAAGTCGAGATACTCGGTCGTCTGGCTCGGCGTATGCGTGCTGTAATGCACTTCGATGCCTCCCAAGCCGACCGCCTTGAGGTCGCGAACCAGCGCGCGTAAGCCGTCGGCCGAGGTACGGACCCAGGTCGGATGGGCAAGGACGGGGACCCCGCCTGCCTCACGAATCCATCGGACCGCTTCAGCCGGTTCCGGCAAGTCTCGATCGACGAACGCCGGTCGGCCGTTCGCCAGATAGCGGTCGAAGGCTTCCTTCGCCGAGGTCACCAACTTCTTCTCCATCAACAGGCGGGCGATGTGTGGACGCCCCACGGATTCCGTGCCCGCCAAGGCCCGGACTTCGTCATACGTGATGGAGATGCCCAGTTCATTGAGGCGTTGGACGATCCGTGGATTGCGCAGGTGACGGCTGTCGCGCAGCGTCTTGAGCCGTTCGGCCAGCAGGGGATCGGTCCAATCCAGGAAATAGCCGAGGATGTGGAGTTCGCTGTCGCCGAGTCGCGAACTGATTTCAACGCCGGGCACGACCTCGATGCCGAGTTCCTTCCCGATCGCCGTCGCTTCGGGAACGCCGTCCACGATGTCGTGGTCGGTGATCGCCAACGCGGCGACGCCGGCCTGTTTGGCGAAGTCCATGACCTCACGCGTGGAAAAACTGCCGTCCGAATGGGTGGTGTGGAGATGAAGGTCGATACGGCTCATGGCGTCTCTGGTCCCGCTTTCTGCGCGACGAGGCGCGCGGTGTCATTCGGTCCGCCGCCCTGGCCGCCGTCGTGTTCGCCCTCGTCGTAATGCAGCACCCGCAGGGGGGTCGTGAGACGAAGGAGTTCATTCGGCGCCAGGCAAAATTCCCATCGGCGTGGATGGTGATGGCGGAAATAGTTGTTGATGGTGAAGGTTTCGTACAACAGGATGCCGTTCGGCTTCAATGCGTCGATGAGCGACGGGAACAGGGGACGGTGCAAGTAGTAGGAGACGATGACGGCATCATAACAGGCCTGGCCCACACTCGGCGGGCGGTCGGGGTCGGCTTCCAGATCCAGCACCCTGGTTGTCAGCCCGGATAGGCGGCGGACGTTGGCAGACGCGGTCAATTCGGCCAAGGCCTCCGCATCCCGGTCGATGGCCTCAACCTGCGAGCCCTGTGACAGGAGATACAGGGTATTGCGGCCTCGGCCTGCTGCGACATCCAGAATAAGGCCTTTGGGGATACGCCCCAGTTGCTCGACAAGGAAGGGGAGGGGCATCGGCTGCGTCGGCGGCGGCGCGCTGCGCCGGCGCTCGAATCGGACCCCGACCGATCCGGCCACCGTGGCCAACGGGGCGTGGAGTTTGCGAATCCACATACGGAGCTGCGTGACGGGGAACTCGGCGAACAACATGTCGATCAATTGCTCGGCGAGGGTTTCGAGGAGTCGGCAGGTGCGGTTGGTGCCCAGGGCTACCACGCGGTTGGCTACGCGCGCGTAGTCGATGGTGTCGTTGAGGCGGTCCGACAGGCCTGCCGGCTCTACCGCCGCGTCCAGTTCGAGGTCCACGGCGAGCAGCTGAGGTGTTCGCCGTTCTTCCTCCGTCACCCCACAGCGGCCGTAAAACTCCAGGCGTTCGATGATGATGCGCGCGGCCATGGCGCATTGTCAGGGATGGGCTTTTGGACTGTCAAGCAAGCGGGGGGGCGGGAAACGGAACAGGGGAAACATATGCCGGAGGGATTATCCGGGATGATTCATGAAGACCGTCGCGAGACGTTTGGCGAGGCCGTTAGCCGGCGACAGGAGTCGACGGAGTGAAGCGGCCATGGCCGCCGGGGCAAGTTGCACCTTCACTTCCTGCGCGAGACGCACGCCCACAAGGTGCAGGAGTTCCAGTAAGTGATGCGCGACCGGTTGCGCGGGCGAGGTGAGGCGCAGCTGCTTTAACTCCGATCGATAGCGTGTGCGGCGTCGCCAGGCGGCGTGAATGGCCACGGCGGCGGCGAAGGTCAGTAACAGAGGATTCGGAGTCATGGAGAACAACCATCGCCACCATTCGTAGAGGGCCAGCAGGGCGAGACAGAGAGGGAGCGATAACGCATCGCCCCAGGCGCATTGCAGGGCGCGGATCTGTTCGTCGACGGGTTGACCGTTCGAACGGCGGGGAGTCCATTGAAGCGGGGCGCGGCGATTCTTCGAACTGAACAATCGAGCGGGGCGGAACATTCCGGATACCTCCTGTCATGAACGGCCATGCACGTAGCTGGCATTCTAGGACAGGTCGGTCGAACGGAATAGCAAAGACGCGATTTGTGCAGATGGCGTCTCGGTAGTTGTACCCAGGTGACGGTATCGCGGCTTGCCGGCTCCTACGAGTCGTTGAGCACACCATGCGGGGGGGGCGTGCGCAGGCCAGAATCGATCGCACGGGAACCGGCGTCGATCGGGATCGGCATGGCTATCGGGAGGTGTGTGCCGTAGATCGGCTGCGTCCGTCGTCTCACCGCAGCCGTTGTAAGACGCCCTCGGCGACGACGGCGTTCGGATCGCCGCCGACGATCAGATCCTTGTCGCCGAAGTGCGAGGTCGAGCTGGTGGTCACCCGCATCTTCAGGCCGCCGGGAACGAGGGCATATTCGAAGAGGGCGGCTTCCTGCTGCTGGGTCAGGTAGCCCTGGCTCGCCCGCTCGAAGGAGCCGGAGATTCCTACCGTCAATCGTCCCGGTCCCTTTTCGACACGTTCCACCACCATCCGTTGCACGCCGCCCCCGGACGGAACGTATTCCACCGTTTGTCCCACGTGGGACAACTCCACGTGCCGCGTGAGTCCCTTGTTATTGGTATACGAGTAGAGGGGAAAGCCCTGGGGGCTGAAATCGATCTGGACTTCCGCCTGGCTGCCGTCGGCGCTGCTGAGCAGCCCTTTCCAGGCACCGGACATGTCCGCCGCTTCAGCGGCGTTCGACAGGACCAGTCCTATGACCATCGTTACCATGCCGACAAGCCATCGTAGTGTCATGATGCTCCTCCCACGGGTGCATGCGCCAATGCCGTTACACCGTAAAGGGCCGCCGGCGCAGAAACTTCGCCGCCGCGCCGAGTGTGAAGAGATTAGGCGTCTGGCTGGACGGCAATTCCGCCCGGATGGCCGCGTGGAACTTGGCGTAGTTGCCGCTGAAGGTTCCGTGGTTCCAGACCTTCAGCAACTGCTCGGTGAAGGCCCCGTTCTGCTCGCCGTCGAGCGAGGTCTGGTTGTCCTGGCAGCCGGAGATCAGGATCACGGAGGCGCTGAACCGTTTGGCGATCGCCGTCAAGCGCGGGCTCACGGCCAATTGGGCGAGCACGCTGTCCGAGTCCGCGACCCCGGCCTTGCCGGCGGCTTTGGCGACGTTCTTCTGCACGTTGTCGTAGAACTGCTGGTGCTCGCGATAGGTGCGCAAGCCGACGGAGAGCGGCATCATTTTCGAGCGCCGGACCGATGCGGAAGGATCGACCTGGGGCGGACGGTTGCGCGTGACGGTGCCGCTATGGCAGCTGTCGGAGAGCACCAGGATGCGCACGCCCGCCGCGAAGCGGCTCAGCTCGAAATATAACTCGTCGTCGATCAGCTGCCCGTCGAAGAGGCACCAGGTTTCGTCCCGCTTGTCCGCTTCTTCGCCCGTGACATCGGGGACCTGGCCGCCGTGGCCCGAATAGGTCAGAAAAAAGAAGTCGCCCTTCTTCAACCGCTTGGCGGCCTTCCGGATGGCGGCCAGCGTCTTCGCCCGCGTGCCCTGTTTCGTCAGCAGCACGGTGGATTTGATACCTTGCGATTTTGCGATCGCGGCCATGTCCTTGGCGTCGAACTCACAGGCTGCCAAGTCGCCGCTCCAGCCTCCATAGGCGGCGGGGCTCACGGCGTTGAGGCCGATGTGCAAGGAGAGGCCCTTCGGTTTGCTGCTGGATGACGACGTGGTCTTTGCCATACGTACCTCCTTGGTCGGCGGGATGGGTGAGCATCAGCAATTGGATGATCAAAAAGATGGCGGTACGGTAATCGTTGCGACGAAATCTGTCAACGGAGAGAAAGGAGCGAATGCTGGTATGTCACTCGTTCGGAGCAAAGGAGCCGTCGCTCGGGCTTCCCCGGAATGTTCAATGCTCGGTGTTCAATGTTCAAGCGAACATTCCCGATGTCGTTGGTAAAGCAGATCCGCCATATGGACGAGAGTTGGAGCCAACACAGTGGCGGAAGAAAGCGCCATGGCTGCAGTTGTCTATAAACGAACGAGGGCGAACGACAAGCCTGATGGGGGAGAGCCGAACGAACGGAGGTTGTCAGTTTGCAAAGTGGTTCATGCGCGCCAGAGGAATGAACCCGATCCATTTCAGCTTTGCGTCGCCGATGGGGACTGGCTCCTCGAACAATGTCAAAGGATGCGTTGTTCTCGGGCATCGGGGCCTAGGGGCCTGTCAGCCACCGGACGGCGATCAGATGCTCGACGGCGTGAAATTCAGGATCGCTTGTCAGGACCGTTCCCGAAAGGCGGCGGGCCGTGGCGATACAAAAGGCATCCGCATAGGAGACCGCATGCTCACTCTTGATTTCCGCCGCCTCTCGCACCAAGGGCAGATCCACTTCAACCAGTTCGATAGGCAGTTGTTCCAGGAGATGGAGGGCTTCAGCGGCCCGGACCGCCCCGACCTTGCGCTTGACGATGTAGAAGAACTCGCCCCAATTGACCCAGTTCAGAAAAGCCTTGGTGCCGCTCCGCTGCTGCTCATACAGGGCGGCACGGACCTTTCCCCACCCGGGTTCCTTATGAAAGAGGCTGACCAGCGCGAAACTATCGAGAACGAGTTTTTCGCTCACGACGGGCCTCCTCCCGATGCTCGCGGCGGAGGTCTTCCGTCAGGGAGAATTTGCCTGTGAGAAAGCCCGTGGCCGACGCGATGGGATCGTCGGCTGCCGGGGCAATAACCAACCGGCCACCCTCTTCGATCAACTGGACCTTGCCCCCAGGCTTGAACCCAAGCTTGCGCCGAAGTTGCCGGGGAATCAGGATTTGCCCTTTTGATGAAATCTGGGAGACAGACATGACAACGTCCTCCACTTCTCGCTCAGTATACCGAATACCTGAATCGTGGTCAATTTCTACGTTTCGTCGCCCAATCCATTGACCCCGGGTGCCCACGTTAAATTTCGAGGTGCCGTTTGCGCCGTTGGGTGAGGGGAGTGATGAGAAAAGATGTCGGCTGTGAGGAGGGCGACAGGTGGCATGAACGTCAGACGAAAGACGAGGTGCGCGAATCGAGTGCGGCGAAGAGTCCAATGTGTGAGTGCAAAACCCCGGTAGCCGCATTCGAAAAGATAAGTTCAGCCTGCGCCGAAACTGTGACCCCGGATGTCACACTGCAGTGCTAAGGTGCCGGCGGCAGATAGGGAGAAGAGCTCATGGCGTATAGCCAATCGGCGGGACAGAGCGAGCCCCGACGAATCAGCGCGCGCGGTTAAGGTAGAAAGAGAGGCCCTAGGCATTTATCTAGGCGAGAGCGACTGCTTTTTCGTGGGACCGCGTTGTCGATTCTTGGTACAGTGCGGCGGGTTTGGGGGACAACATGGGCTGGAATGAACAGACGCGGATCACTTGTCAGTTCCACTTCAAGTGCCCGCAACTCTGGGATCGCCTCTTCCTCACCAATAGAGATGGCGTGCGGCATTGTTCGGAATGCAACCGTGATGTCCACCTCGCCCTCACGCAAGAAGACTTCTCACGCCATCGCGACGAAGGTCACTGCATCGCTGTACCGGTGCTGCGCGAAGATGGGCACGACGAGTCTGAGATACCGCTCCATCTGGTAGGTAAGGCAATGCCACCCTATGAGCCAGACTAATGCTGTCTGCACACAGACAGCGCCGAAAGCAAAAGGCAAGAATGCAGACACAGGGGGACTCGATGGACGCAAAAACGCTGAATCGACGACATCTCTGTAAGGCAATGGTAGTCATGGCGCTTGTTGGAATATCGAACCCACTCAAGAAGCTTGGCGCGGAGGAACGGGTGCCGATGCCAGACTCGAGTTTACTGGCTAAAGGAAAGCAGACGAACAAACCAGAAGGTCTTGTCTGCATTCTCAGACGTCGCTCTGCTGACGATTGCGTGACGTTCTTGAGGGAGGCCGGCACTGTGAAGTAGGGCGCATGTAAGGACAATGGATCTGAAAGAGACTGGAATAGAGCGCACATGAATCAAACGCCGCCTCCTTCTGAACAATCCGGAAAACGTTATCTCGCTCACGTGCGCCAGAACACCGATGGATCGTTCGTGATCCATGACTTAGAAGAGCATCTGCGCGGAGTCGCCCGCCTGTCTGAAGAATTTGCATCGGCTTTCGGTAGTGCTGACTGGGGGAGCTTGGCAGGCCTGTGGCATGACCTCGGAAAGTATTCCTCGGCCTTCCAGAACTATATCGCGCGGGGCAGCGGGTATGATCCAGATGCTCACATCGAGGGCGGCAAGGGGCGGGTCAATCACTCCTCTGCGGGTGCTCTCCATGCTGTCGAGACGTTCGGCGGTAAGGGGCGGCTCTTGGCCTATCTCATCGCAGGACATCATGCTGGTTTGCCTGACTGGCACTCGGACGAGAATACCCTATCATCTCTGTCCCACCGACTGGAGGATAGGCAGCACCTACAGGCTCTTTCAGCCGTGACTATTCCCGAAGACGTTCTTCGTCCTGCCGTCACTCCAGTAGCCAAACCACTTGGCGGCGAAGCAGGTCTAGCGCTCTGGCTGCGAATGCTGTTTTCCTGCCTCGTTGATGGAGACTTTCTCGATACAGAGGAGTTCATTGAGGGAGGGAAAGGGCAGCTTCGCGGGGCATTCTCTTCTATAAAAGAGCTTCTGGATAAATTTGATGAGCGGATGATAAAGCTCACTGCCGAAGCCAAGCCCACACCTGTGAATCGTGTGCGCGCTGAAGTTCTGCGCCAGTCCCGCGAACGTGCGTCAGATACTCCGGGGCTCTTTTCGCTCACCGTTCCTACCGGTGGCGGCAAGACGCTTTCCAGCCTGGCGTTCGCGCTTACGCACGCGATTCGCCATCAGAAGCGGCGCGTCATCTATGTCATTCCTTATACCAGTATCATCGAGCAAACGGCAGGGATCTTTCGAGACATCTTCGGTGACAACGTCGTTGAACATCACAGCAACCTCGATCCCGAAAAGGAAAGTGCGAAGAGCCGTCTAGCAACGGAAAACTGGGATGCATCCATAATCGTCACAACCAACGTCCAGTTTTTTGAATCGCTATTCGCTGCCCGGACTTCAAGTTGTCGAAAACTTCACAATATTGTGAATAGTGTTGTGGTATTGGACGAAGCTCAACTGCTCAATCCCGAGTTCTTGCAACCGATCATGGACACCATGAATCTGTTATCTCAGCACTATGGTGTCACATTTGTGCTCTCTACCGCGACTCAGCCGGCGTTAAACTCACGCGAAGGTTTTGGCTGGAAGTTCAGGGGACTGAATGATGTGCGCGAAATCATAGCTGATCCGGATGCGTTGTATCGCGACCTTACTCGGGTGAAGGTCGAGATCCCCCTCGATTTTCATGCCCGTCGAGGATGGGACGAAATCGCTATCGAGCTTAGAACTCATGAATCGGTACTCGCTGTCGTTAACACCAGACGTGATTGCCGCGAACTTCATAGGCTCATGCCGGAGGACACGATCCATTTGTCTGCCTCCATGTGTGGAGAGCATCGATCGCGAGTGATCGGCGGTATTCGAGAACGACTAAACAAGAAAGCTCTTACCCGAGTAGTCAGCACCCAACTCGTTGAGGCAGGTGTCGACATCGACTTTCCCGTTGTCTATCGTGCGTTGTCTGGGTTGGATTCCATCGCCCAGGCAGCCGGTCGCTGTAATCGGGAAGGGGCGCTAGACCTTGGCAAAGTCGTTGTGTTTGTCCCTCCTAAGTGTTCACCTCCGGGTACACTCCGCCGTGCTGAACAAACCACCGTTAGTCTGTTGAGTGGCAGCTCGAGTAATCCCATGGCGAGGGAATTATTCACCCGATATTTTGAGCATTTTTATCTGAAGGCCGACTCACTTGATAAACAGGGGATTCAGGATTTGCTGACGACAGATGCACGAGACCTGAAACTCCAATTCCGCACTGCCGCCGAGAAGTTCACGCTTATCGATGATATCGAGAGTCAAGCAATCCTCGTCTGGTATGGCGAAAGCCAAACATTGATTGGCAAGCTCAAGAAGAATGGGCCAGAACGGTGGCTCATGCGTAGGCTTCAACGATATAGCGTCAATATGCCTCGCTGTGTCGTGAGCAAACTGGTTGAGACCGGTGAAGTCCAAGAGGTTTGGCCTGGCATCTTCGCGCAGGCGGTAAGCACTTTATATGACGACAACCTCGGCGTGATCGTGGATGGCGCACTCAATGCTGAACAGCTGATTGGATGAGGGACTTGATGAGTAAACCCTATTGTCTTGAAGTGTCTGGCGACTTTGCCTGCTTTACACGCCCTGAGATGAAAGTCGAGCGCGTCTCATATGACGTAATGACGCCATCGGCGGCGCGAGCGGTATTTGAGTCTATCGTTTGGAAGCCTGCCATCCGATGGCGAGTGACTAAGATTGAAGTGCTGAAGCCCATCAAATGGATCAGTGTCCGGCGCAATGAAGTCGGGGCCGTAGTCTCGACCAGAAACGTTCAGACTGCTATGAGCGCGGGCTCCGGCGACTTAGGGCTCTACGTTGAGGATGAGCGCCAACAACGTGCGGGACTGTTTCTCCGTGATGTGGCCTACCGCATCCATGCCTATTTTGAGCTCCGTGACCCCAGTTTTCATAAGTCTCATTTTCCCCATCTTTCAAAAGTTCCGGTCAATCGCGAGGAAGACCACCTGCTGGCACTGTCCGATAACAATGCTACGAAATTCATGAGTATGTTCGAACGCCGGGCCTCACGTGGCCAATGCGTCAACCAACCGTATCTCGGTTGCCGCGAGTTTGCCTGTTCGTTCCGATTGGTGGAGGACGTGAAGGTTGAACCGAAGCCGATTGGGGAAACGAAGGACCTTGGCTGGATGCTGTATGACTTGGACTACAGCAACCCCGCAGATCCCAAGCCTCGCTTCTTCCCAGCTCGTATGGATAGCGGTGTCGTCAATATCCCGGCATGGGAGAGCGAGGAGGTCCGAGGATGATCCTTCAATCACTCTACAATTATTACCAGCGGAAGCCGGATTTGCCACGCGAGGGATTCGAGTGGAAAGAAATTCCATTTGTCATCGAATTGAGTCAAGACGGTTCAGTTATCCAAATCGAAGATACTCGCACTCAGCAAGGGAAATGGAGGCCTGCAAAAAGGTTTCTTGTTCCAAAAGCTCCCAAGAAATCATCAAATGTGGGGTCGAGCCTCCTCTGGGGAAATGCAGAGTATGCAATGGGACTGCCTGATCCAAAGAAGCTCGAAGAAAGGAAGCGAAAGGGTAAGGAGGTTGGTTATAAAAAACGACTGAAAGACATGCACGAGGAATTTGTTCATCGAATTACTTCCTTATCGGATGCCGGTAAAACTGATGTGGGCATCCAGACCGTTTTGAGATTTTGTGAGCGTATGGATTTTGTCGACCTCCAGCGGTTCGGTGATGTGTGGAAGGAAATAAAGGATAGCAATCCCAATATCACATTTCGAATGCAAGGGGATGTTGATCTGATATGTCAGCGCCCAACTGTAGCTGAAGCCGTGGCGAATGCAGCCATTATGCAGACTACGGACGGTGTTTGTCTGGTCACTGGCAGGTCAGGTCAAATTGAGCGTTTACATCCTGCGATCAAAGGAGTGCGGGATGCACGAACTTCTGGGGCTAATATCGTAGCCGTTAATGATGGTGAGAATCCGTCCTTTGCATCGTATGGCAAGCATCAAGGATATAACTCACCCATTGGCAAGCATGCCGCCTTTCAATATGCCACTGCACTTAACAGCCTTCTGGCAAAAGATAGCCGCCAGCGTATTTATTATGTGGGAGACGCCACGACAGTGTTCTGGGCGGACAAGCCGAATCTGCTAGAAGACAAGTTTGCTGATATCTTTGATGAGCCGCCCAAAGATGACCCAGACCGTAACGCACGTGCATTGAAAGCGTTGTATGAAGCACCCTTTCAGGGCATTGCACCGATCAAAGACGTTACAACACGTTTCTTTGTGCTCGGGCTAGGTCCCAATGGACCACGCATTGCTATCCGCTTTTGGCACGTTTGCACAGTGGCAGAACTGGCTCACAACATTCAGCGACACTTCGACGATCTACGTCTTGTTCACGGAGAACGAGAGAAATCGAATCTGACGCTTCGTTCTCTGCTGAATGCGACGGCACTTGCGACCATTAAGTACCCAAAGGGCGATCCCGACAAGGTGCCGCCGAATCTTGGTGCCGAAGTCATGCGCTCGATTTTGGAATGCCTTCCATATCCTGCCACTCTTCTCCAGGGTGCGATCCGGCGTATTCGCGCTGAACAGGAAGTAAGTTACCCACGTGCTGCCATAGTAAAGGCTTGCTTGAATAGAACCAGACAGATTCATGAAAAGGAGCTAATGATGTCGCTGGATGAAGACAACACCGATGTGGCCTATCTTCTTGGAAGATTGTTCTTCGTGCTTGAAGAAGCACAATGGGCGGCGCATTCGACCAAAACTAATCCTGGCACTAACTCGACGATTCGTGATCGCTTCTATGGTGCTGCATCAGCGACACCCATAACAGTGTTCCCTCAACTGTTGCGACTTTACCCACACCACATCTCCAAAGCAGCAAAATCTGGAAGAAAAGGCGTTGCGGTGCGCCTTGAAAGACTTGTGGATGGGGTCACGAGCAAATTGCCTGCGGCGAATCCGTTTCCTTCTTACATGGCTGTCTCTGAACAAGGACGATTCGCTGTTGGGTATTACCATCAACGGCATGATTTCTTTTCGTTTAACCAATCCGCGTAAGGAGAATAGACATGAGCATCTCGAATCGTTACGACTTTGTGCTGTTGTTTGACGTCAAGGACGGTAATCCGAACGGTGATCCCGATGCTGGCAACCTCCCACGCTTGGATGCTGAAACCGGTCGTGGCTTGGTTACGGATGTGAGCTTGAAGCGGAAGGTGAGAAACTATGTTGCGGTGAAGCACGCCTACACACGGCCATTCGACATCTACATCAAGGAGCGCACTGTTCTCGGCAGGTCGCATGTGCAGGCGTTTAAGGAACTTGACATCGCCCTCGGTGAGGACATAGCCGTGCCTATTCCATCTGATTTGGTTGAACAGTTCGGCGAGCTGACCCTTCCAGAAGGATTAGACGTGGCCACTGAGGAAGATGGGAGTGTTTCACTACAGGTGTCCGGCGTCCTCGACAAGAAAGAAGTCCAGCAGTGGATTAAGGAGAATGAGTTGCCAGCCAAGGTCAAGACATTCTTGAGCAAAACTCTTAAAGATGCAAAAGCCAGGAAGCCGACGCGTGAAGAATCAGATCAAGGAAAAGACAAAATGTGCGAAACGTTTTTTGATATCAGAACATTCGGCGCGGTGCTTTCCCTCAAATCAGCTCCCAACTGCGGCCAAGTGCGTGGCCCAGTCCAACTCACGTTCGCCCGCTCTGTAGATCCTATCGTGACATCCGAGCACTCAATTACTCGCATGGCAGTGGCCACAGAGGCCGAGGCTGAAAAGCAGCAGGGCGACAATCGGACAATGGGCCGCAAATTTACCGTTCCATACGGGCTTTATGTAGCGCATGGTTTCGTCTCGTCATTCCTCGCCAAACAGACACATTTCTCAGACACCGACCTTGACCTGCTCTGGGAGGCACTCGGCAGCATGTTCGAACATGACCGTTCTGCGGCTCGCGGTGAGATGAACACACGAGGGCTTTATATCTTCAAGCATGATTCTGAACTCGGCAACGCACCTGCGCACAAACTGTTCGACCTCATAGAAATCAAACGGTCAAATGGTAGCGATACTCCGCCAAGAAGCTTTAGCGACTATTCCGTGACGACGCCTCACGGGGGCCCGGTCGAAGGCTTCACAGGCGTGATGTTTATTCCAAAAGTTGGATAACTGTGGCAGAAGACGACGACCCTATCATGATCTCCGCGCTGGAGCACTGGAGTTATTGTCCCCGTCAGTGTGCATTGATTCATGTCGAGCAAACGTTCGATGAGAATCTGTACACCATGCGCGGGCAGGCGGTGCACAAGCGGGTGGATGAGCCTGAATCGGAAACTGTCGATGGGGTACGGGTGGAGCGAGCCGTTCCGCTCTGGTCGAAGCGACTCGGATTGATCGGCAGAGCCGATGTGGTGGAGTTTCACGGTGTCGTGCCGTACCCGGTGGAATACAAACACGGTCCCCGCCGAGAGCAGGAACACGATGACCTCCAATTGTGTGCTCAAGCGATCTGTCTAGAAGAGATGACCGCGAAGGCGGTCCCGGGCGGGGCGATTTATCACCACAGTTCCCGGCGGCGGAGGGAAGTTGCCTTCACTTCGGAATTGCGCGAACGAGTTGCCGAAGTCGTGACGCACATCCGCGCCATGCTACAAGCCAAAACGCTTCCGCCGCCAGTGAACGATGCACGGTGTAAACATTGCTCGCTGATCGAGGCCTGTATGCCGTCGGTCATCGGCGAGCAGGAACGAGCCTCGGCGTTGATCCGTAAGCTGTTTGTCATATCGGAGCCGAACTGATCCGCCGATGCACCAATTACTCAACACGCTCTATCTGACGACCGAAGGGGCCTATCTCCGGCTCGATCATGACACGCTCAGGGTCGAGGTCGAGCGGGAGACGAAACTACAGGTGCCGATCCATCACCTGGGTGGCATCGTCTGTTTCGGCGATGTGCTGGTGAGTCCGGCGGCGCTGGCGCGCTGCACCCAAGATGGCCGATTCGTGGTGTTTCTCGATCGTAATGGCCGCTTTCAAGCCCGTGTAGAAGGGCCGATCTCGGGCAACGTGCTTTTGCGTTGCGCACAACATGCAGCCATGGGTAATTCGGACAAAACCCTGACAATCGCTCGTCATGTGGTGGGTGGGAAAATTCAAAATAGCCGCCAGATCGTCCTGCGCGCTGCTCGGGACACCGTCGATTCAGGCGACGGTGAGACATTGCGGCAGACGGCAGAGTCTCTCGCCAACGTATTGGGTCGTGTGCCGCTCGCGGAGGACTTGGACTACCTGAGAGGCTTGGAAGGCGAGGCGGCGCGAAAATACTTCGCCACCTTCGACCGCATGGTCCGCGAAGACCGCGCAACGTTTACGCTGAATGGTCGAAACCGGAGGCCTCCGACCGATCCGGTCAATGCGCTCTTGTCGTTTCTCTATGCCTTGCTCATGAACGATTGCGTGGCCGCGTTGGAAGGCGTCGGCCTTGATCCGCAGATGGGATTTCTGCATGCGTTGCGCCCAGGCCGGGCAGCCTTGGCGTTGGACCTCATGGAAGAGTTACGGAGTGTCTTTGCCGATCGACTCGCACTCACGTTGATCAATCGAAAACAGGTGGCCGCCAGTCAGTTTCACGCGCGACCGGGCGGAGCGGTGCATCTGGAGGATGCCGCCCGCAAAGAGGTCATCGTCGCCTATCAAAAACGTAAGCAAGAAGAGATCACGCACCCGGTCTTGGATCAAAAGATGCCGTTAGGGTTGGTTCCGCATGTGCAGGCGCGTCTTCTGGCCCGCGTGCTGCGTGGAGAACTTGAGGCCTATCCGCCGTTCCTGTATCGGTAGGAGGGTGGCATGAATGTATTGATCGCCTATGACGTGGCAACAGAGACAACTGACGGGAGGCGGCGGCTGCGGAAAATTGCGCAGGCCTGTCAGGATTTTGGGCAACGAGTACAGAAATCGGTGTTCGAGTGCACGGTCAATGAGATGCAATTTGAAGAACTCCTCCGGCGACTCGTTGAGATTATCGATGACAAGGAGGACAGCTTGCGGGTGTATCGATTAGTCGAGCCCAAAGAAAAGTATGTGCAGGTGTTCGGTGTAGACACGTCAGTCGATTTTGACGAGCCACTGGTGTTGTAAACGCGAACCAGAAGCGCTGCCAAATAGGGCCTGGGATCGCGCGGACGAGAAGCCGGCGAATTGAAAGGAGAATTTGCGTGGTGACAACAAACCACTGTCGCCGTGTTCAGATGATTCGGGAAGGTTCGCGCCAACACGAGCCAAAACACGCAGTAATTCAAGGGTTTTTGTTACGGCAGTAGCGCCCGTCCTTAGTGACGGGCGAGGATTGAAACGCGGCCAGTTGCACGATAGAGGTGGCGATGTGCGTAGCGCCCGTCCTTAGTGACGGGCGAGGATTGAAACTCATTCTACTGTGGGCCGCGCCGTCGTGGGCGGCGTAGCGCCCGTCCTTAGTGACGGGCGAGGATTGAAACGGCCATCGCGTTGATGCCGGTGCCGATCGTGACCGTAGCGCCCGTCCTTAGTGACGGGCGAGGATTGAAACATGCCTGAATTGCGCGTAAGGGGCGAGCAGATTGAGTAGCGCCCGTCCTTAGTGACGGGCGAGGATTGAAACAGAGGAGGAGTGTCCCATGGCGAACACCATCGATGGTAGCGCCCGTCCTTAGTGACGGGCGAGGATTGAAACAAGGGCGACCAAACCCGTAACCAGGCCACCCTTGAGTAGCGCCCGTCCTTAGTGACGGGCGAGGATTGAAACTGCAATGCCACAGGCTCCTACCTTGGCGTAGACTCGTAGCGCCCGTCCTTAGTGACGGGCGAGGATTGAAACTCGGACGAGCTGCCGCCCCAGCGCAACCTATACGGTAGCGCCCGTCCTTAGTGACGGGCGAGGATTGAAACACAATGGGGTGTCGCTGTGCACCACGACCATCAAAAGTAGCGCCCGTCCTTAGTGACGGGCGAGGATTGAAACGAGATGATTTGTTGGCTGAATGTGGCTGGGATACAGTAGCGCCCGTCCTTAGTGACGGGCGAGGATTGAAACCCGTCAGGCACAGCCGATTCGCCGTGACATCCCCGTAGCGCCCGTCCTTAGTGACGGGCGAGGATTGAAACATATTCAAGAGGTGCGTATGCAGCCGGGTTTGAGTAGCGCCCGTCCTTAGTGACGGGCGAGGATTGAAACTTGATATACACATCGATCTGCGGGTTGCCGGACGTAGCGCCCGTCCTTAGTGACGGGCGAGGATTGAAACCCATGAGAGGCAATGGGCCGAAACCAGCTTGCCAGTAGCGCCCGTCCTTAGTGACGGGCGAGGATTGAAACCAGTCCCTGAATGTCCCCTGCGAGACCTGCCCTGGTAGCGCCCGTCCTTAGTGACGGGCGAGGATTGAAACTGACAGGCCGTAGTGGGT
>Ga0268299_1001287_pt1 | contig 47764 bp, 36 predicted proteins | sample NOBtaG_FD_193484 | JGI IMG/M metagenome (GOLD analysis project Ga0268299, IMG submission 193484) | Activated sludge microbial communities from bioreactor in Nijmegen, Gelderland, Netherland - NOB reactor | ecosystem: Engineered > Bioreactor > Aerobic > Activated sludge | place: Netherlands... | reverse complement strand
ACGCCAGAGTGCAAACGATCCTCGCCACCGCCAAACAAAAAGGCGAACAGAGCTTTCAAACCTTGCTGAACCTGATGGGGCCGCCAATTCTTCCATTCTTTGAGTCCTCAAGCCCGTGAGTAATTACGCTGAAAGTGGCTACAATGCTAATGCAGTTGGTGGCGCAGGTGAGATTGGGTTACTACAAATAAAGCCTGATACAGCGGAAGGACTTGGGTTTGATTCAAGGCAGTTAAAGAATCCTGAAATCAATATAAGAGTTAGTACGCTTTATATGGGTCAACTTAACGAAAGGTTTGGTAATGCTCGCGATGCTCTAGTGGCCTATAATGCGGGACCTCGCAGATTTCGCGAAGGAAGAGCCAGCTTACATTCATTTGAATATGCAGATCAGATATTGGGATGTGCGAAGAAACTTGGATATAACTGATCTGCAAGAGATGCTTTCAGGAATTTATCTAAGCAGGCACGCATAAGTTTTAAGGGATAAAGAATGTCAGCGGCCTTTGGTTGGTGCGCTGGCCACGATTCATAACCCCGCAAAATTTTTGCCCACGTGCTTATTAAGCCTAACGGGTTAAAAACACGTTAGAGCTAAATTCACGCACCCAGTGAATTGTGTTTGGCAAACAATCTCTAGCCGAAGTTTTTCACAAGCTAGATTAAAGTGTAATGGAGATTTTTATATGAAAATATATGTTTTTTTATTGGCCGTCCTTTACACAGCCTGTGTCTTAGCGTGTTCAACTGAATCAGCTAACACATTGGCTAGCTCTAGTCAGTCACAGGGTCAACCAGCTACTACTACAGGTGCGACTATTCAAAGACTGTTAGATGAAAAAGTAGTAGCTTTTTATAAATGGAAGATAGATAGCAAACTCACGCTATTCTGTATTCTTCGCGACCTTGGAAAATCTGAATTCCCCGGAGAACCCACTAGCACATTTTCGATATTAGATGAGAAAGGCAGACAGTTATATAAACTCGACAATGTTGATATTCGCAGTATATCTACGTTGTTTATCTTAAGAGATGTAAAGCCACAACTTGTTGTTGATGCTAATTGGGGAGGAAGAGAAAACTCTCTTAAAATATTAGACTATCAAAAAGACACAGTTGTTGAATTACTTGATAAAGAAGATCAGGATTACTCTATATATGCTTTTATAAAGCCACAGTTCAGAAATGGTGTGAATCCTTCGGAAGAACCGTACGAAGTGCTTTTAACTAGAGGGATAGGTTTGCCCAGTCCTGACGAAAAACGAGTAAATGTTTACCGTTATTCCGGTAAATCTTATGAACTCAAAGGAGAGTTCTCTCAAAAACTTTTGGATAATTACATAGAGCAACTAATCAAGAAAAGCATACGCTAATTGATGGTTTGGCCAGTCTGGTTTACACCAACGCGCAGAGCCAGACCGTCAGCAACCGCATAACGACCGCCGGTTACGAATACGATCCTGCCGGGAATCAAACCTCGCGGTCAGACTGAAAACGGCATTTGGCGGCGGTATAAGTATGATTCGGCTGGAAGATTAGCGGTCGCGCTGGACGATGGCGGCAATCCACAGGAAACCTCAGCTACGGCGCGTCGAATGAACGATTGCTGACGGTTTACGGCAACGGACTGGGCGCTCCGGCGACGTATTATGCTTGGGAAGGCGGACAGGTGATTGCCGATTTCCGAGCCGGAACGAGCAACAATCTGGTCTGGGAAAAGAGCTACGTTTATTTGGGCGGGCGGTTGCTGGCGACGACGGACCTTTTCAACGAACGCAGAAAATTACAACGACTCGTTTAACTCAGTTCTGATTCTGCCGAGCTTCCCACACTTTGGCGTAGCGCAAGAACACTCCGTAAGCCGTAAAGCCCGCAATAATCAATCCCTGAATCCCATCCAGGAATCCGCGTTTGACCAGATAGCTGCGAATGAACGCGGCAAGCGGCAGGATAAACAGGTCAATTGCACGCGCTCGTTTGCCTTTGTTGACCAGATGTTCGGCAGAAAGCGTGGCGTAAGTCAGCACGCGGCGGTGGTAATCGCTGAGATCGTCTGCGGTGTGATGCAATAACAATCCGGGGAGCTTTTCCGTTCGCCCGCGCACGTGAGCGACTTCGTGCGGAGCGACGCCGTCCCAATAACTGGCGGCTTTGCGATAAAGCCGCATCTGGTAATCGGGAAACCAGCCGGAATGCATAATCCACCGGCCAAGAAAGTTGGTCTTGCGCGAAATCCAAAATCCGTCGGGCAAGCTGGCCGGATCGCGCTGTTTCAAGGCTTCAATCGCCGCACGCAATTCCGGTGTCACACGTTCGTCGGCATCCATCCACAAAATCCAATCGCCGGTCGTCATCGAATCGGAGTATTCGTGTTTGTCCTTGTAGCCGCGAAATTCCCTAAAGAAGATTTTGTCCGTGTATTGTTTGGCAAGCTCTACCGTGCGATCAGTCGAATACGAATCGCAAATGACAATTTCATCCAACCACGCCAGGTTTTCACACAACGCGGGGATGTTCGCTTCTTCGTTGTAGACGTTGATCTTGACGGAAATTTTCATTCGGTTATGAATTTCCTTTTGGCACGAGTTTTACTTCTCGCCTATACTTCGTCTATCAAGAAATAAAAGGAGCCATGAAAACTGATTATGGAAGCCATCAACCCAGATTTGCGAGAATTGCAGAACAAATACGCGGATTTGCTTATGAAATACGCCGACCTGAAATCTGACCTGTCGAAAACTCAAGGCGAAGTCGCCGAGATCAAACGAGTTTCAACCAGCTTTAGCCAGCAAACTATATGGCAATTGCTCGGCTTCGCCATAGTCATGGCTAGCGTCATGATCGGCGGAATCTACTATCAAACTCAGGCGCTGCGGAACGAGATGAATTTGCGCTTTGAGGCTCAGCAACAACAAATGATTCAACTTGAAAAAAATCTTGATACTCGACTTGAGAGTTTTGAGAAGGGAATCAACGCTCGCTTTGAAGACCTGAAACAGGAAGTTCGCGCCAGCAGAAAATGAAACTTCAGTGGCGCTCATTCAAAACCGCCCTCAATGCCTGCCCGGTGTAAGACTTCTTGTTTTTCGCCACCTGCTCCGGAGTTCCTTCGGCAACGATTTTGCCGCCGCCATCACCGCCTTCCGGGCCGAGGTCAATGATCCAGTCCGCCGACTTAATCACATCCAGATTGTGTTCGATGATGATGACCGTATTGCCCAAATCCACCAGCCGTTGCAGCACGTCCAGCAATTTCCGCACGTCTTCAAAGTGCAGCCCTGTCGTCGGTTCGTCCAGAATGTAAACCGTGCGGCCAGTCGCACGTTTGGACAATTCTTTGGCCAACTTGATGCGCTGAGCTTCGCCGCCGGAAAGCGTAGTGGACGATTGCCCCAGACTGACATATCCCAAGCCGACTTCGTTCAGCGTCTGCAATTTCTGTTTGATCTGCGGATGGTTTTCCAGCAGCGGCAGCGCGTCTTCGACCGTGGTGTCCAACAGCTCGGAAATGCTTTTGCCTTGATACCGCACATCCAGCGTTTCGCGGTTGTAACGTTTACCACGACAAACTTCGCAGGTGACATACACATCAGGCAGGAAATTCATTTCGATACGCTTCAACCCGTCGCCCTGACAGGTTTCGCAACGACCGCCTTTGACGTTGAAACTGAACCGACCGGGTTTATAACCGCGTTCGCGCGATTCGGGCAGCATCGAATACAAATCACGAATCGGAGTGAACAATCCGGTGTAAGTCGCCGGATTCGAGCGCGGAGTGCGGCCAATCGGCGATTGGTCAATTTCTATGACTTTGTCTATAAGCTCCAAACCTTCGATGGCGACGTGAGCGCCGGGTTCGGCCAGGCTACGATAAATCTTCCGCGACAAGGCGCGGTACAATATGTCTTCGACCAGCGTGGATTTGCCGGAGCCGGAAACCCCCGTCACCACTGTCAAAACCCCTAAAGGAAAACTGGCGTCAACGTTTTTCAGATTGTGTTCAGTGGCTCCGCGAACGGTGATGGCTTTGCCGTTCGGCTGGCGGCGTTGTTTTGGAACGGCAATCTGCATTTCGCCGGAAATGTATTGCCCAGTCACCGAAGTTTTGGTCTTGGCGATGTCTTCGGGTTTGCCAATGGCGACGACTTCGCCGCCGTGCGTTCCCGCGCCCGGCCCCAGATCAACCACGAAATCGGCTCGGCGAATGGTGTCTTCGTCGTGTTCGACGACCAAAACCGTGTTGCCCAGATCGCGCAGCATCGCCAGCGTGTCCAGCAGTTTCTGATTATCGCGCGGATGCAAACCAATCGAAGGTTCGTCCAGCACGTACAGCACTCCGCGCAATTGCGAACCGATTTGCGTCGCCAACCGTATGCGCTGGCTTTCGCCGCCGGACAAACTGGACGAAGGGCGATCCAGCGCCAGATAACCCAAGCCCACGGAATTCAAAAAGCCCAGCCGGTCACGGATTTCTTTCAGAATGCGACCGGCGATGATTTCTTCGCGCGTGTTGAGTTTGATGCCGTCGAAAGCTTCGATAGCCGTTTCAATCGGCAAGCGCGAATAATCGGCGATGGATTTTTCATTCAATTTGACCGCCAGCGATTCAGGCTGCAAACGCGCGCCATTGCAGATTCGGCAAGCAATGGCTGAAATCAGATTGCCTATGGCGGTGTAGCGCGTTTCCGACGATTCATCGTCTTGCTGCAAACGCTTCATCGTGTCGAGCAGCATGTCGGTTGCGCCTTTCCAATTGGCTTTGTAGCGGTATTCGCCGTAGCGGAACTCGATTTTTTCCTTGCTGCCCAAACCGAAGAAAAACGCGTCGCGCGCTTTTTTGGGCAATTTACTAAACGGAATGTCTTCCTTCTGATCGAAGTGGCGCGCGACGGCCAGCAGAGCTTCGCGCAAATAATGGTTGGTGGTTTTGTCCTCTTCGCCGACAAATTGCAGTTGGTTGATGGGAATCGAATCGTCCAGCACCAGCTTGGCCGGATCAATTTCGTAAGTCGTGCCCAGTCCGTTGCACGCCTTGCACGCGCCGTAAGCCGAGTTGAACGAAAATGAACGCGGTTCCAATTGCGAAACCGAAATGCCGCAAAACACGCAAGCCATCTTTTCGGAATACATGCGCTCTTCGCCATCCACGACGGAAACCAGCACAATGCCTTCGGTCAGTTTCGACGCCGTCCGCACGGATTCTTCCAATCGCTGGGCGATGCCTTCCTTGATGAGCAACCGATCCACGACGACTTCGATGGTGTGATTGCGACGTTTGTCCAGCTTGATGTCTTCGTCCAGCGTCACCATTTCGCCGTCAATTCGCGCGCGGGTGAAACCGCTTTTTTGCAGCCGTTCCAGTTCCTTTTTGAACTCGCCTTTGCGACCGCGAACAATCGGAGCCAGGATCATGACGCGCTGACCTTCGGGCAATTCCTTGACGCTTTGAATGATTTGATCGGTGGATTGACGAGAAACCGGTCGCCCGCACTGATGGCAATGCGGCTGGCCTACGGAAGAAAACAGCAATCGCAAGTAATCGTAAACTTCGGTGACCGTGCCGACGGTCGAACGCGGGCTGCGGCTGGTGGTTTTCTGTTCGATGGAAATGGCCGGAGACAGCCCTTCGACGGCGTCCACATCCGGCTTTTCCAACTGATCCAAAAACTGACGAGCATAAGCCGACAACGATTCGACATATCGCCGCTGCCCTTCAGCATAAATCGTGTCGAACGCCAAGCTGGATTTCCCTGACCCGCTGAGGCCAGTGATAACCGTTAACTGGTTGCGAGGAATTTCCAAGCTAATGTTTTTCAGATTGTGCTGGCGCGCGCCGCGCACAGTGATGCGATCAATTGCCATACGAAATCAAAGCCGTCAGCCACAGAGACAATTTTGTGTTGTTGTTGAAACAGTGAGTCTAGCCGACTGGCTGCTGGCTGAGCAAACTGGGAGGTTTACGTGAGAAAGGGAAAATGCGTTGACTGTTCAAACAGCTTGAACAGTCAACGCACGTGCGATTTCAAGTACTCGTTTCAAACTTGCAGATTCGTATTTAGTCGCTTCGTAACGTTGGATTTGCTGTTCTTTCAACCCAAGCCGTTCAGCCAAATCACGCTGGGAAAGTCCGGCGGCAATCCGTGCGCGAATTAAGGATTCCGGCAGTTCAGCAATCTGTTCTATGTCGAGGTGACGCCGGCGGCTTTTTTGCAGCCTCTCGTATTCCTCGACTTCCTGCTCCAACGTTTCAAGCTGACTGGCAATTGCTTCACGCTGTGCCCGGATGAGTCGCGGATGAACGTCAGCGGCGTGAGCCGATGGGCTATCGTTGAACTCTTCAAGCGCTTGGCGAAACTTTTCAGCCTGAGCTTTAGTGATCCGAAATTGTCTTGCGTTGGTAATCATGTTTTTGACTTTCTGCGCGGCGGTTTCAGCCGTAACCCGACTACGCCTTTCGGCTTGCCAGTGTTCTTGTCAATTTGAAAGAACTCCAGAAATGGCTTCCCACTTCCGGCTTCGATCATTTCGGCTGGGAATAACTCGCCGCCAAATTTCGCTTTCTGCATCGCTCTGCCATTGCTGAAATCCAACAGCACAGGATCAAGCAAATCAGGATCAACACCTTCAATACTCCAACAAGCGTCAAAGTCTCCCGGCAGTTCTTTGGCCGTGACAAAACTGCCGTCAACGAAGACGGCTCGGCATCCGGCTTTCTTTAATAACCCTATTGCCTGTTTCAGGCCAACTAACAGTATTTTTCTGCGTTGGTTCCAACGAAATCGTTTTTCAAACTCTACCCAGCTTATCCAATGAATACCGGCGGGTAGGTTACCATTATTATCAAAACTTCGAGTCATTCTTCATTTCTCCAGGGTACTTCCCCATAAACGTAAACAGCTTGAACCAAAGATTTAGATTTCTTGCCCACTTGGATAAATATCCAAAGAGCAAATATCTAAGACCTCTATTTCGAGCATAACTCTGCTCAAAATTTCTCCTGAATTTCCTGACTCGGAAGTGACACAACTTTATTATTGTGTTTCTGAAGTGTCAAGTAACATTTAGAAATGGTATTGTGTTTTTTGTATAGAAATATCTACGGGGAAAGCAGCCGGGAAGGCTATCCGGTTAGTTTGGCAGATCGTTCTTATTGGCTGCGTGCCAATGTGGATTTCCACTTATCATCCCGTTATGGTGGCGAAAGCTTTAGATGAAGCTCAAAAGGTCATTGCCATACTGACTTGAGCCGTTCGCGCTCTGTTGGCGAGTTTATGTTGGCAAACAGGTTCTCAGTCTCCGGCAAAGCCGGCAGCTTCTCATAACCGACAACCTGAGTCGCAACTTTCCCAAACAGTAGATCAACTCTCAATTGATCGCTTATCAGCATTTCTTCTGTCGCGAATAAACAAGCTTGATCGTAAATCGCGGCCAGTGGTTGCAGGCGACCTTCTTGATCTGATGGAACTGTGATGAATTGCGGATTTCCGGCTTGATGAGCGTGGCAAAGAAAGCTCAGGAATTCGGTTGTAATGAACGGCATGTCGCAGGCGAGAATCAACGCCGATTCGTTTTCTTCGCAGGTTTTCAACGCAGTGTGAATGCCGCCGAGAGGGCCTTTGTGGTCGTGCAAATCGAAAAGCAATCGTGCATTCCACTTTTCGGCAAGTTCGCGATAACGGTCAGCGTTCGAATTGGCGTGATTGATGACTATGGAAAGACTGGCGGCGACGGGTTGAGCCGCCGCCAGCACGTTTTCGATCATAGGGCGACCGTTTATTTCCAGCCAGGCCTTGTCCGCGCCCATACGCGAACTGCGGCCACCGGCTTGAATAAAGGCGTGGATGTTGGAATTGCCAAGCACAAAAATTGCTCAATTACTGGAATCGCTGTCCCAAAGTTTTTGCTCCACCAAAGGAGCTTCGAGCCAGGCGGCGAATTGCCCAAACGTTTCGTAAGCGACGTAAGCGAAGCCTCTGGAACCGCGCAAAAGTTCCTGGCGGTGAGCGTAACATCGAAAACCCCATCCCTCCCCCCAGGAATTCTGGACTATCCAGGCGCGCTTGCGGTCGTCCCAACCAATCAACATGACCTCGTGATTGGCTTTTGCCTTCGGATTGCCACGAAACACCGGGGCAAGGTCTTCGAACTCTTTGCCGTGGGGAATTGTTACTGAAACTCCGTCCCGATTCCTGACCAATTTGGTTTCCGTATTGGCCGGCAAGCATATCGTCCATTCGCCTGCGACTTTCTTCAACTGCGCTTCGTTGCTGGAAGGAAAGCGCCAGATGAATTCGCTCGTCCCCTTGTCATAAAACAACCCGACGTCACGATCCTCACTGGCTTGACGAAGATGACGCCCTTTCCGAATGCAATCCGACGCTGCGCCCGGCAACTCATAAACATTATGAGTTACCGGTCCGAAATCCTGGCTTCTCAATTCCTCCCTGGTCGAATTCAAATTGACGTAAGTGTCCGGGCAGAGAGATTCGACACCCGTTTCATAAACCCGTTCTTTCAATAACGTCCCGAACGCTTTTCTGGGAATGCGGACGAACAAATCCTGTGAAACCGGGTCTTGTTTGAAGACCATGCCGGTTTTGGGATTACGCCCGACTTCCAGGCAATGACTGTCTATTTTCTGTTCGCCATATTCCGTAAAGCCGTTCTGGTTCATGGCAACGGCAATCGGCCCGTGTTTCAACAATGCCTTTTTCAATTCCTTGCGACGCGGAATGTTCCATTGGTTCTTTTGCTTCACGTAATCCCAACCGATGATTTTCATTTTCCTGGTTCCGTCCTTGCAGTGCTTTTCGGGAAGCTCTCCGTCTCGAACGGTTGCGGAAAGCGGGACATCCTTTCCACTCAGCAATACGACCTGTTGGGATTCCCTGAAACTCGAACCAAGCTCCGCGGCCAGCCTTTCCTCGATATGAAGGTCCAAACCTGGCAGATACGTCACAGGAGCGCCTGTCAGAAGCTTGATCGAGTTCGGAGAAATCCCTTTCAGCGTGTAAAAGTTGAGAGCGGCTTCGTATCTTCCACCGGCCAGCATGCTGTCGGGGTCGTCAGGATTCATACACTCAAATGTGCTGCGAGTGTTCAATTCCACTTTATCAATCCGAAAGACATTGGGAGCCACCGATGAACTGTTGATCGCAAAATTCGCTCGCTGGATCATCAGCCCGCTTTCGTAAACCTGTGTTGCCGTGATTGCCCAACAAAGCGGACTGTCTTTCTGATCGCGCACTGCGGGAACCACGTTGTAATCGCGCCAATCGAATCTGGGCAAATAGGGATGCAGTTCGCCTCTGGGAAGCTTTTCCAAATCAGCCGGGAGCTTTCTGATTCGTCCATTGGATTTGAAGTTATGGATCGTCATCAGAATGGATTCTTTCACAGTTCTGAGTCTAGGAAGAGCGGAGGTTTGCCGAATGTCGCGCGCATTCCTTTCATTGAGTTTCTGCCGATACTCCTCGATCTTTTTTTCCATCTCTTCACCGATCACCCCTGCATTCAGAATCGGTTTGGGCGGTTCTCCCAAACCTGCGAGTATGTTTTTTTCGCGTGTATTTCTTCGGCCTTCGGCGGCGCGCTTCGCTCTTTTAGCCGCCGCGATTTGAATGGAACGAGATTGAGATTTTTTTGACGCCATTGAAACTCCCTGGGGAAAACAGCCCAGCCTTCAGTCGAAATCATGGCCAAATCAGTACGATCAACATTGAGGCATTGTGCTCCAAACAGGATGAACATGATTTTCGACAGGATTTACATGACCATCAACGTTTGAAGCCAGCCAGGTCTTAATCCTGTTCATCCTGAAAAAAATCATGTTCATCCTGTTTCAAAGTTTTTTTGCTTTTCATCCTCGAAACGGAATCTCACAAGCGCTCAGTGACCTTTCGCATCTACCATCAGGACATTCAACCTGCCCAGCCGGGCAACTGTGGCGATCGTGGTTGCGGAAAAACTTGTCTTTCTTGTTGTCGTTTTCGTGTCCACGATTCAGTCTTGCCCCGCAATTCATTTGCCGGATCATCGTCCGGGCATTGTCCAATACGCTGTCGCGCAATCGCTCACCCGAAACATAACCTTTCAGAGTGACCACCTTGTCTTTCACAACCACATCAAATAAAAAGTTCTCTTTGAAGAAGTCCTGATTTCTCCTTTGTCTGAATGCAAATTTTTCCTTCAGCTTCTGGATGATCTCGCTGCGAATGGCAGAATCGGAGCAATCGTTTTGAAAGCTCAATGCAGACGGCTCCGAGAAATTGATTCTGCGAGTAGCGGAAGTTTCTGCGCCAGTCCAGACCAGCAATATGGCCAACGCAAATGCAAGACACGATATTTTCTTCAGCATGGAAATTCTCCTTGATTGAGGTGATTGGCGAAATTCTCGCAAACCAGCGAATGATGAAACTGCGTTTGTAGAAAAAGGCTTTTCAAACCGCCCTCTACATTGATGCAGGCGAGAAACAGGCCAATAACCCGCCATCAGGAATCAAATTTTTTGCGTAACTGCTCAGACCCGGGGGCAGATGAATTAAGAAGGCTTTTGAGAACCACAAAAGGCACACAAGTCACAAAATTGATCGCAGCCTTTTTGTGTGTTTTGTGCTTTTTGTGGTGAATCAAACCTCTCTTTCAAACAATGCCAACCAACAGAAAACAGGCTGAGCAGTTACTTTTTTGCTTTCAGTTCCGGGTGCTCACGCCCAAAGCGGGCGTCCGGCTTATCGAAAATTCGTGATCATCGAAAACACGCCATGCTGAGTTTGTTTGCCGAAGTAAATTGTCTGGCGATCCGTAGCCCAGGCCAAACTGGAGAAATAGACGTTCGAATCATTGTTCGCGGTGATTTTTCTGGGTTGGCCGCCGCCGACAGGAATCAACCAAAGGTTGTCTTTCCCTCCCTGATTTGCAGTAAAGGCAATCGTTCGTTTGTCAGTGGACAGGTGGATATTTGAAAAATAGGCTTTTGGCAGAACTGCGATAATTCGTTGAACGCCCGATTGAACATCAACCCGCAGCAATTCGACTTCGGCCTGGCCAATTCCGATTCTTGATTTGAAAAGAGCCAGAATCAGTTCCTGTTCTGTGGCAGACCATCCCAGCAAACGCAAAGAGGTCGCTGCCTGAAATACCGCCTTTGACTCTCTGGCGTCCGTTGCGGCAAGCCAGACTGTATTGCTGAAATTTTCTCCGGTTTCGGCGCGGGCGCTTTTTCTGGATAAATAGGCGAGGCGGCGTCCGTCCGAAGCCCAGAACGGATTGTAAACAGACAAATCAGGGTCGTTGTGCCAGGTCGTTTGCTCATTGCTCGATCCATCGGCTGCCGCCACCCATAAATTGCTCTGGCCATTTCTGCTCAAACCGTAAACCAGGCGATTGCCGTCTGGCGACCAATCGTAATCGTTTGCTTGCGCTCTGTTGTGAGGAAGAATGCTGGAACTTATGGGATTCAAATTCCCTTCAACCAATTTGCTTGCTTCGCCAAGGCCATTGACAACCCAGAGGCTGAGCGCTCCGCCAAGATTCTTTATGACGGCCAGCTTGTCTTCTTTGGGCGACCATTTCACACGCTGCGCTTCTTTTATCAGCAATCGGGGTTTGTCTGTGGAACCAACGCCCTTTAACAGAATTGAACTGTTGGAATTGTGTCCCTGGCTGAAATTTTTCAGCGATTCATAAGCGATTGTCCGGCCATCGAATGAAATTTCAGGCCAAAACTCGAAATCCACGTCGGAAGCGACGACCTCTTCTTCTGCCTTTACAACATCCACTTTCCAGATGTTCGATTCTTCGATTGAGGCTCCAGCCAACACTTTGCCGCCGTCCGCAGCGACATCAGTCACAAAACTATCGCGGTCGCCAAAGGTAAGCTGGGCTGGTTGGTGACCATCAATATCGGCAACAAAAATCTGATAGGTTCCATTTTCACGGGCGCTGAAAAACACACGGTAATTGTCCGGATGCCAAACCGTATTTCTGGCTTCTGTAAATTGACTGGCGATTTTCCGCGGAGCGTCACCATTCACGGAAATCACCCACAAGTCGGAGCGTCCTTCAGCGTCGCTGCGGCAATAGGCGATTTGTTGTTCGTCGGGCGAAAGACTGAACCACGCCGCATCGTCTTTTCCCGGCGCAAACGACGTGAGCTGTTTGATGTTCGCGGAATTCACGTCCAATGCGAAGAGGTTGTTTTCTCGTTCGTAATAAATAAGCGAGCCGTTTTTCGACCAGCGACATAATTGATTTACCGCCAGAGTTTTGATCAAAACCGGATCGCCTCCGAATGGAGGTTTGCGCCAGATGCCGGACCGCCCATTGCGCAGCGAAACAAACGCGATTTCTTCTCCATTGGGCGACCAGATGGGGTTCAAATTCAAAGATTCATCCTCAGTGCTCGGCTGAGCGTCTCCGGCCTCCATCGCCATTTTGACCCAGATGTTTTTATTCCCTCCCTCAGTTGAGGTGAAAGCGATCAATTTCCCGTCCGGCGAAAATCTTCCCTGAGCAGCGCCTTCGCCGGGCGCGCTCGGCCATTTACTGATCTGTACATTTTTCATTGACCCAATTGGCGGGATTTCAACCTGCCCGCCCTGCCGAAAAGTCCTCCATCCAAACACACCGAGCAGCGCAGCGCAGACGACAACCCCTGCCAGCAAAACCTGCTTTCGCGTAAAGCGCGACCCGCCGGATTGGCTCGCCATCGAACCGGATTGTTTCCCGGAAGCTGAGGCTCTCAATTGTCCGGAACGATGCAATCGCGCGCTCAATTCTGATTCCTGCTTCAGGTTTTGCAGGTCAATCTGCAAATCGCGCGCGGTTTGATAACGGTCGCGGGCGTCTTTGGCCAGGGCTTTATGAACTATGCGCTCCAGTTCCGGCGGAGTGTCGGGCGCAAAATCCGTCAACGGTTCAGGTTCTTTATTGATGATGGCGGCGATGATGTCGGCGGAAGTTTCCCCTTCAAAAAGCGGCTGTCTGGCGATCAGTTCATAAAGCACCGTGCCCAGGCTGAAAATGTCCGTGCGCCCGTCAACGTCGCGGCCTCGCGCCTGTTCGGGCGACATGTACCGCAACGTTCCCAGAATCATTCCCGGCTGTGTTTTCAATTCCTGCGGCTTGGTCTGCGCCGCGGTGTCCACCAAATCTTCAGGCAAAGAGCGGCGAACATCCAGTTTCGCCAATCCGAAATCCAGCACCTTCACCAATCCATCGGGGCGAACCATGATGTTTTCCGGCTTGATGTCGCGGTGAACTATGCCCGCGTGATGCGCGGCGTCCAATGCGGCGGCAACCTGAATGGCGATGTCCAGGGCTGTTTTCAGCGTCAATTCTTCGTTCGCCAACAACTGGCGCAAGGTGCGGCCTTCGATAAATTCCGTGGCGATGAAATGTGTTCTGCCTTCGGCGCTGTCAGCTTCGCCGATTTCGTGAATGGTGATGATATTCGGATGATTGAGCGCGCTGGCGGCTTTGGCTTCGCGGATAAATCGTTGCAATCGGTCTTTGTCGGAAGTGAATTGAACCGGCAGAAATTTCAGCGCGACATTGCGATCAAGATTGTTGTCGCGCGCCAACCAGACTTCGCCCATTCCACCGGCTCCGATGCGAGACAGAATCCGGTAATGGCTGAATTCCAGCGCTGGCAAAGCGCGAGTCTTTTCCTGCGCCAGCGCCTCTGCTTCCAGTTCCAAAGCGTTTTGTTCCAGAAAGTCGCCCGCACGGTTGTGCGCGGCCAGCATGGATTCGACTTCGCCAAACAAGGTTCGGTCACCCGCGCAAGCCTGTTCCAGAAACGCGCTGCGTCGTTCGGAATCCAGTTCCAACGCTTCGTGGCAGATGTTTTCAATTTGTCGCCAACGTTCAGTGGTCAACGCTTTATTCCTTGCTCAGTTCGCGCAACAGCCAGGCTTTGGCCATCGTCCATTCGCGTTCAACTGTGCGATGCGAAATCTGCAACACTTCGGCGGTTTCTTCGACGGTCAGCCCGCCGAAAAATCTAAGTTCGACAACCTTGCTTTTCCGCGGATCGAATTTGGCGAGTTCGTTCAGCGCATCGTGCAGCGCGATGATGTCTACCGTGGGTTCTTTGGCTTCCCGTCCTGCGCTGGTCAGCGAAACCAAAACGGCCTGCCCTCCGCGTTTTTGTCGGCGGCGGCGCAGCGCGTGATCAATCAAAATGTGCCGCATCATTTCCGCCGCCACGCCGATGAAATGCGCGCGGTTTTTCCACTCGACTGCTTTCCAGTCAATCAGCTTCAGATACGCTTCGTTGACCAGCGCGGTCGGTTGCAACGTGTGGCCTTCACGTTCGCGCGAAAGATACAACCTGGCCAGACGATGAAGCTCCGCTTCGACCAGAGGGACCAGTCTGGCCAAAGCCTCCTGGTCGCCGTTGTTCCAGGCAACCAACAACTGCGTGACTTCGTGTGTAGAAGAAACGTTCATCGCCAACGCGCCAATTTTGATATTGATATAAGTACTGAACAGCTTGGCGCGAATGTACCACACATGATTCGTCAGACATCACGAATTATTGTGCTGTCCAGCCTCCATCCACGAACAAAACGCTGCCGGTGACATAACCCGCCGCATCAGAAGCGAGAAAAACTACAGCTCCGGCAATTTCGTGTAACTCGCCCCAACGTCCCGCCGGAATTCTGGAAACGAAATCCTGATACCTGGCCGGATCGTTCAACAATTGGCGGTTCATTTCAGTGGCGAACGGGCCTGGGGCAATGGCGTTGACCGTTACGCCGCGCGTCGCCCATTCCAGAGCCAAAGTTTTGGTCAACCCTATGATCGCCGCTTTTGACGATGCGTATGGCGAACGTCCGGGCAAAGAAATCACAGACATGATCGAACCCAGATTGATGACTCGTCCCCAGCCGCGTTCAGCCATTCCCGGCCCAAAAGCCCGCGAACACAAAAACGGCCCTTTGACGTTGGCGGCCATCACCGCATCCCAATCCGCTTCGCTCAAATCCTGTATGGCTCCGCGAATGTTGATGCCTGCGTTGTTGACCAGAATATCCACCGCGCCAAAGCCGGATTCGATTTCGGCTTTCAAGCGATCAATGTCTGCGGCGATGGTCATATCGGCTTGAAAAGCTGCGGTGCGGCGACCTGTTGCGGCGGCGATTTCAGCAGCGGCTTGCTGGCAATCGCTGAGCGTGCGACTGGCAATGGCGACATCGGCTCCGGCTTCGGCCAGAGCTTCGGACATGACGCGCCCAAGCCCTTTGGCTCCGCCCGTGACCAGCGCGCGTCGGCCATCGAGTTTGAACAGATCAAAAACAGTTTTGGTTGTGTTGTCGTGAAGTTTCATGATTTTTGAAGATTGTTTTTTGAAGATTTACCCGCTTGCTACGGCGCGCGATACTGACTGCGCATCGGCGGCGCATTGTAGCCGCTCGCTCCCACTCGTCCAAGAAAAGCAGCCGCTTTCCAAAATTTCTGACTGTCGCCTGCCCTCATCAAAAAATCTTCGGGACTTTTCGCCGAACAACTAATTTTTTAATTGACAGTCTTCAATCGCAGGTCTACCTTGCATACGAATTCTTTAGTAATTCAATCAAACCAACTCAAACGCAATAACGGAGGTGAGCAAAGTGGCTCGCAGAAAATCACCAACGCTGACGGAAGTCGAACTGGAGCTGATGGACGTGCTCTGGGACAAGGGGCAGGCGACGGTGTCGGAAATCGTCGAAGCTCTGCCCGAAGAGCGATTGGCCTACAGTTCAGTGCTGACCATGATGCGAATACTGGAGCAGAAAGGTTACGTCGCGCACGAGAAGGAGGGACGAGCCTTTATTTACAAACCGCTGGTTGATCGGCAACAGGCGCAGAAAACCGTCATCGGATATTTGCTGAAACGGTTCTTCAACAATTCGCCGGAATTGCTGGTCGTCAACCTGCTGGATCACGAAGACGTTGGCCCGAAAGAAGTAAAACGGCTGAAAAAAATGATCGAAGAGACCAGGTAAAACCGAACAAAAACTCCCGCTGATTTCGCGGGCGCTCATTCCCAGGAGGAAGAACATGAGCAAACTCGATCTGCTGTTGGAAAATCTGGACCCGTTGGCCCAATTGCTGCTTCAATCATTATTCAGGACGTTATGGCAGGGGCTGTTGATCGCTGCGCTGGTCTGGGCGCTGTTGCGCGTGTTCAAACAATTCAGCGCAACCACACGCCACGCCATCTGGCTGGCTAGTTTGTTGATCATCGCCGCGCTGCCGTTTGTCGCCATCGCCACCAAACAAACTGTTACTACATCCGCGACGCAGCAAACTTCACAGCAACGCCCGATGGCCAGTTTGCAATCGCCGATGATTCCGCCAGTCACGTTCCCGCAAAACGCCGTCGTCGAACAGCCGGTTGTTCCCGCTCCGGCGAAAAAAGCTTCGTCGCGTGTGGTTGATGATTACGACCGAGCCGCTGTGCTGGAAGAAGTGCGGCGGATAGTCAGTCTGAGCGAATCGGCCAGCGTCGCTCCGGCAATGACAACGCAATCCGCCAAACCAGCGACACCCATCGTCAAACAAGGTTTCTGGCAAAGCGCGTCCGACTGGTTTTTCGCCAGCCGCTGGCCGCTGGCTCTGGCGAGCCTTTGGCTGCTGATTTCTCTGCTGATGTTTGGTCGTCTGGCGCACAGTTATTACGCGCTGCTGGCAATGCGCCGTTCGTTGTCGCCCGGCGAAGCGTCGCAACAGGCGCGTGTCGAATTTCTGACTGCTCAAATCGGCGTTCGACGTTTCGTGCTGCTGTTCACGTCGCCGAACGTGACCATGCCGCTGACCGTTGGCGCGTTCAAACCGATCATAGTCTTGCCGCCGAATCTGGCCGCTCATCTGTCGGCTTCGGAATTTGACAGCGTCGTCGCGCACGAACTGGCGCACATACGACGCTGGGATTATCTGACCAATCTTCTGCAACGGTTCACGCAAGCCTTGCTCTTTTTCCATCCGGCGGTCTGGTTCATCGGTCGGCAATTGATGATCGAACGCGAACTGGCCTGTGACGATTGGGCTGTGAAAATGTGCGAACCGCGTCGTTACGCAAGCTGTCTGACCCGGCTTGTGGAAATGCTTGGCGACAGCCGCCCGCTGGCTGCCGCCGCCGGAATTCTGTTTGGAAAACACGTCATCTCAAGGAGGGTAGAAATGATTCTCAATCGTGAACGCAACGCAACGACTGCCGTATCGAAACCGGCAGTGGCTTATGCAATCGGACTGGCGGCGTTGCTGGTGGCTGCTTGCAGCCTGATGTCGCCGGTGGTCGCTGTGCCGCTCGGCCAACAAAAAGCGAAACAGGCAAAGAAGGAAATCAAAGCGCCTGCTCCCGCCACTGCGCAAACCGCGCCTTTGCCGCCGCTGCCGCCGGAACCATTGCCTGAACCATTGTTTGAAGCGGTCATCGCCGAAGCCGGTCTGCATGAAGCTCCGCTGCCGCCTTTGCCGCCCGACTTCGATGAACCGGAACTGCTGGCGCTGCAAGAAGCCGTCGCATCCACTTTGATCCAGGATGCACGTCCGGTTCCTGCGCCGCCTGCGCCTCAATCACCATTGGCTCCTGTCGGCATCACCAGTGCGCAAAGCCTTCCTGGAATCGCCTACGCGCCGCTGCCTGCCGATGGCCTGACCGCCGCCATCGCAGGTTGGGGACAACAGGACGACAAGAAACGAACTCCGGCGATTCCTGAAGCCGACTTGCTGAACCTGCTGGTGGACATAGTCAAAAAAGACAGCGACCCGCAAGTTCGCAACGAAGCGTTGCAAGGCATTTATCGGCTGCGCAGCGAAGCCGCCACCAACGCGCTGGTTTCGCTCTACGATTCGATCACAGACCCGAAAGCCAAAGGCGAAATCATCGCTTACCTGCTGCGCCGCGAAGGCGACAACGTCTCCAATAGCCGGGCCATCGCCAAGCTGACGCAAATCGCCAAGACCGAAACCAACGAAGATTTGCGCAATCGCGCGATTCGATATCTGGGCAACGTCAAAGGCGACGAAGGCGCAACCAACCTGATTCAGATTTACGACACGGTGCAGGACGCCAAAACCAAGCAATACCTGATTCGATCGCTGGCTTATAACAAGAGTCCGAAGGCGATTGAAAAGCTGAAACAGATCGCCAAAAACGACACCGATCCGCAAATCCGCTCAGCGGCGATTCGCAGCCTGTACAGCGTTGACAGCCGCTTGTACCTGGACACCATTCCGCCTGGTCAACGCATCGGCATGCTGGATTTCGACCGCGACCTGTTGACGCCTCGCGCTTTCACCTTTGACGGCAAGGCCTTCGAGTTCGACGCCAAACGCTGGGAAGAGATGCAGCGTGAATGGGAACTGAAGTGGAAAGAAAACGAAGGCAAGTACAAAGAGTTGATGGAAAAATTCCAGATCGAAGGTTTGGACAAGCTGCGGCTGGAAATGCCCAAGATCGAGCTGAAGCTGAAAGAATTGAACGAAAAGCTGAAACTCGAAAAAGACATCAACCTGATTTCGCCGATTGAAAACCAGCTTCGCGGCCAGATTTCACAACTGACTTCGCAACTGGCTGCCGTCAGCCGCCAAAACGCTGAGTCAGCGGCTCGGCCTACGATTCAGGAAACGATCAGTTTGCTGAATTCGCTGCAACGCCAGTTGGGGCGCGCGCGTACGGTTCGCGTGACCACGCCGCGCCCGACGGTTGCGCCAAGCTTCCGCGCAGCGCCGACGCCGCGTCCGGCCAGAGCCGACAGACCGGAAGAATCCGGTTCGGCGACTTCGACGCGATAACTTTTACTCGTTCATCCAATCTGAAAACTTGACGCGCTCACGCGGGCAGGCAGCCTCGACTTCCCTTCCGCCTCTGAGCGCATTCTTTTGCCTGGGAACGCCGCGCCCTCGCGGGCAGCCTTCGCTAGACTTTTGCCCGCGAGGGCGCGGGCGTTCCCAGCAAGGAGGAACTATGTCTCGCAAAGTTTTATTGATTGTCTCGGCGCTGGCGTTTCTGCTGAGCTTCGCCGCCACATACGCTCAGGACAAGCCAAAACGTACCTACACCAAAGCCGAGTTCGTCAACGTGGACGGCGGCAATCTGCCAAACCTGAATGACAAAATCGAACGCGCCTTTCGCCAGTTCAAATCTTCGGGGCAAGGCGATTCGGTCTGGATCGCGTATCACTTCCCCGCCCGCGAAGGTTCGTACATCGGCCCATTTGCCGGGACGGTGTATTACGACGACGGCATTCGGCTGGAACGCAAAGACGACGTGTCGCAAGCAGCCGTGTTTCTGCTGACCGACGCCAACGGATCATCGCCCAACGTCAAACGCGTCAAAACCATCAGCTTGAAAGAAGACTTCGTCTTTGAAGATCGCATGGTGTATTGGCTGGGCAATGCCGATGCGAACCAAAGCCTGAACTACCTGTCCACGCTGGCCAAACAAGGCAACAAAGACGACAAGGAAAGCAAGGAATTGTCGCGCGGCGCAATGCGCGCCATTGGCTGCCACGACAGTTCGCGCGCGGTTTCGATGTTGAAGGAATTTGCAGTGCAGGATTCGAACGTCGAATTGCAGCGGTCGGCGGTGTCCAACCTGGCGCGGTTCCGAACCGCCGAAGGCACCGATGCGTTGATTTCGCTGTATGACAGCGCCAAAGACGATGCAGTCAAAGACGAAATCATCGCCGGATTGTCGCGTTCCAAAGAACGCCGCGCCGCCGACAAACTGCTGTACATCGCGCAAAACGATCCGAACCCAAAAATGCGCCAACGCGCGATTCGCAGAATTTCCACCGCCACCAGCGCATCCGGCATCTGGATCAATTGAAGTTACGGCTCCGGCAATTCACCCAATCCCCTCGGCGCGAATTGCCTGTGAAAAGGGGCGTTTCACCTGCGCCCCTTTTGTTTACCTGTTGGCCGACTTGCTCATCGCGGCTCCCCGAATTCGCATGTTCGCTCTGCTAGTTTGAGCGAGCAGGCTGTGTTGCTGCCAGACATTCGCGCTTCAATACCCCAAAGGCTGCGCCAATCAGAATCACTAACTGGCCGCAGACAACTGCAAATCGCTATAAAAATACAAAAGCCACGAAGTTGAAACAAAGAGATTCCACTTGGCGGCTTTTGCGAATGGGCGCTTTACCTGACCAGTTTAGAGTTTTTTGGCCGCCTTGAGATCATAGCCCGCTGTCATCTGGCCGCCTTTCACCTCTTCCGCTTCGGCTTCATTGACGTTCAGATCTTCGGTGATGTTTTGCTCGTTGTTCTCTTTTTCGTTGTTCTCTTTTTCGGTCATTGTCTTTTCTCCTTGTCAATATCGGTTGATGATGCGGCGCGAAAAGCCGCGCCAATGTTTTTGTGTAGTTCAAGAGAGCATCTTTCGCTCTCATCTGCTAAGGCGGAAATGATCGGCGAAAACTATCCTCGCTTCGGAATTATTTTTTCCGGGCGGTTCAGCCGGCGACGCCTGCGCTTTCTTCGTCAACCGTGACCAGAATTCTGAAATCGTTCAGGCGGCGCAGCAATCCGGCGTCGAGCCGCAGCCGACGCTCCCGTTTGATCTGATCAAGAACTTCCGCAATCGGGCGCCCATCGAAGTACGGCAGAACATCCAGCACGGGTCGCGAAAGAAAAAGCCCCTCGCGGTCATAACTTTTAGCTTTTACTCCCCAACTATCAGGCCCGCATTCAGCGATTGAAAATTCGCCCTGTTTGAGCCGCGCTGGAAGTTCAGTCGAAGTCATACGGCGGTAAGCCTCGCGCGCCGGTTGCGCCAGTGACCGCGCCTCAGGCCCGCATACCAACAGCGCATCCCGCCACGAGAGCGGGCTGACCCGGCGCGCGCACTCAAGATAAAACTCGCGCTCGCGCCCGAACCAATCGCCCCAAATTCGCTGCCGCGCGTCTGGCTCGGCCAGATCTTCGAGCGCGCCCTGGTAAAACGGCCAGCAAGCCGTTTGACCAGGGCCGAGTTCGCGCGCCAGCCAATTCGCCAGATCAATCTCGACAGCTTTCAACAAATCCCTGACCGCATTCCAGTAATCCAGCGCAACCGCGCCTCGTTCGAGTTTGCAGAACCAGGTCGAGCAAATGCTGTTGCGGTTTTTCCAGACGCCGCACAAACCGCCCTCCTGCTCCAGGTAATGCGGGCAGCGCAAACTCGGGTCACGCCCGAAGGCGTCGTCGCTCAGATTGTCGTAAGCCTGCGCAAAATGCGGCGGGCGCAAAAGTCCGAACGGCGCGACGGCGATTCCCGCGTTGATCCGCGCCTCGATTGACGCGCGCCCTTTCGCCGCAGCCGGGTCGTCATCGGCCAGAATCCGCCCGACCAGATAGTTCGGCAACTCCGGCATGTAGGTGCAGCATTTGGTCGAGGGGTGATAGAAACGCGCGGGGGTAGCCACGTATTCATCCGCGCTCCCGCACATAACGCAATTCAGGCAAGTGGCGCGCGGCTCGTCGGGAATCGGCCCGGCGAAAAGTTCATCCATCCAGGCGGCGTAAAGCGGCGGAAACGGGCTGGGCGAATTGTGTGACATCATACCTCCTGAGTGGGTAGGCGCCGCGAGCAGTAGCGAGCGTGTCCCCACCAAACGCTCACTACTGCTCACGGCGCTGATCCAAAGACTAGATCAATAAAACTACTCCACGCCGCCGCCAGCTTTGCGAACGTGGAGAACGGCCTTTGCACCCCCCTTGACCTCTTCGGCGTAATCGGCGTCGGCCTCGTTCAAGGTCTGAATGGTCAGGTCTTGAATCGCGTCGGCGTCATGCTGTTGATTCTCGTTCGCTGTTTTGTTTTCTTCCGGTTTCGTGTTCATTGTCTTTGCTCCTTTTCGTTTAGAACGTTAATTTCGTAACCACAACCTCACTGATCGTTGGGGTTGCCCTTTCCCGTCCGCCTGTGACCTCTTCGACGTTCTGCGCTTCCAGGTCTTCAATCGCGACCGTCTGGTTGTTGTTTTCAGTGTTCTGCTCGTTCATCGTATTTTCCTCCGTTGGTTGAAAGTTGTTGTTGTCGTTTTGCCTTGAGCGATTCGTTCCCGCTCACCTGTTAAGGCGTAAACCGCTGGCGAAAACTATCATCACGGTGAAATAAAATAATTCGCGCCGCTGAAAATTAAGATAAGCCACGAATTCGAGTTTAGACACGACTTGGAAAGTTAATCGCATTTTGCCCGTTTTTGGCGCGTAGCCCTACCTCAGGCAGGCATCAGAACCTGTAAATCTGGTCACAAGTGCGTCCTTGAACAAACAGTCCTTGGGCGAATTGGAGCACTCCGACTAAAGCTTCGCGCCCGATCGTGTAGATATTCTGACCGACGGTCGCCTTTTCATCGGCGAACTCAAACCTCTCAGATTTCCCGCCGCTGCAAGCCGCCCGCTGAACTAACGATTGCGCCACGCAATTCAATCGGAAGTGGCGTTTGACCGCTTCCTCATTGCGCACCTGAGCCGACTCAAACCCGGCGACTTGTCTGCTGAACTCCTGAAAGACTTCTGCTGGCCAGCGATAATTCCACGCCTCGATCAAAAGACCCCGGCGTGCATCGCTCGCCGCGAAACCTCTTTCCCTTCAGGCCAGACCTGTTGCACGTAAATCCCTTGCAAGGTCTTGTTCTCGCATAACACCAGACCGCTCACATAACGGCTGACGTGATCGAAGCCGGCGTCTCGGCAAAACACTTCGCGGTGCTTCTTAATTCCAGCAGCGATGGCCGGCGGCGCTCCTACCAGGGACCATTGGGGATATTCCTTGCCTTCCCACGACTGTTTACGGGGCTCGGTTCGCGACCTTGCTCTCTTATCGGCTAACTTTCCAAGTCATGTGCCAGTCAAACTTGGCAATCGCAGCCGTCGCACCTACAATTCGCGTCATCGAATCCGCCCGCAATTTTTTTCCCGGAGATCAAGCGATGAACGTTCAAGACGAACTCAATCTGGAATTCAAACGACTGGTGACGCGCCGCCACTTTTTTCGCGATTGCGGCATCGGTTTAGGCTCAATGGCGCTGGCTTCTTTGCTGAATGAAAAAGCATTCGCCCAAGCCAATCCGCAATCGAAAAATCCGCTGGCTGCCAAAGCGCCGCACTTCGCCGCACGAGCCAAGCGCGTGATTTATCTGTTTATGGCGGGCGCTCCATCGCAGTTGGATTTGTTCGATTACAAACCGCAACTGGTCAAATACAACGGCCAGCCTATGCCCAAAGAGTTCACCAAAGGCATCAATTACGCCTTTATCAAATCGGACGCGGGGTTGTACGCTTCGGAATTCAAATTCGCCAGACATGGCCAGTCAGGCGCGGAATTGTCAGACGCTTTCAAACATCTGCCGAAAGTCGCCGACGACATTGCCATCATTCGTTCGATGACCACAGAAGCGATCAATCATGCTCCGGGGCAGATTTTTATGAACACCGGATCAGTACAATTTGGCCGTCCGAGTTTCGGCGCCTGGGTGACTTACGGACTGGGCAGTGAAACGCAGGATTTGCCCGCGTATGTCGTGCTGACTTCGGGCGGAGGAACCAGCGGCGGAGCGGGCAATTGGGGCTGCGGATTTTTGCCTACGCTGTATCAGGGAGTTCCTTTTCAACGCACCGGGCCGCCGATTTTGTCGCTGTCGAATCCACGCGGCATCACGCGCGAAATGCAGCGGCGAACACTGGACACGTTGAAAGAGCTGAACGAACACCACATGGAATTGACCGGCGATCCTGAAACTGCGACGCGCATCAACGCTTTTGAAATGGCCTACCGCATGCAGGAAAGCGCGCCGGAGTTGATGGATTTGTCCAAAGAATCCAAAGAAACGCTGGCGATGTACGGCGTTGAACCGGGCAAGAACTCTTACGCGAACAACTGTCTGCTGGCGCGGCGGTTGATCGAACGCGGCGTGCGGTTCGTGCAGGTTTTCCACGAAGCCTGGGATCATCACAGCGAAGTCGCCAAGGGAATCCGCAGCCAGATGAAAAATACCGATCAGGCAACTACTGCGTTGATTCTGGATTTGAAACAGCGCGGCTTGCTGGATGACACGATCATCGTCTGGGGCGGAGAATTTGGCCGCACTCCGATGGTCGAATCCGATCCTGACGCCAATCGCAGCAAAGGCCGCGATCACCACAACAAAGCCTTCACGATGTTCGTCGCCGGCGGAGGTTTCAAACGCGGCGTGACCATAGGCAAAACCGACGAATTCGGATTCAACGTCGTCGAAGACCCGGTGCAGGTTCATGACCTGCACGCGACGCTGTTGCATCTGCTGGGTTTTGACCATACCAAGCTGACGTTCCGATATTCTGGCCGCGATTTCCGATTGACCGACGTTCACGGCGTGGTGGTGGATAAGTTGTTGGCGTAGGCGTAGAATCTCACCCGTCCAATCACTCAGTGGAAAGGAACCGGCTATGGAAATTATCAATCCTCAGATAAAAGAGTTGGAGCAGAAATATCTGGAGTTGCAAAATGCCATGTCTCACATGCGCGGCGAACTGAATGAGGTCAAAAGAATTTCCGGTGACACGACACGTCAAACAATCTGGCAATTCGTCATCTTTACAATCACCATGGCGGCAATTCTGCTCGGCGGCATCAAATATCAAACCGATACGTTACGCAATGAGATGAATGCCCGCTTTGACGCCGTCAATCAACGGTTGGACCAGTCAGAAAAAAATCTCAATGCTCGCTTCGAGGATTTGAAGCAAGAAGTTCGTGCTGGGCGAAAATGACGGACGATCTCATACGCCTGTCGAAACTCATGGCTCATCGAGGCATCTGCTCTCGCCGCGAAGCAGATGCCTTCATCGAACAAGGTTTGGTGATGGTGGACGGCCAGATTGTCAGCCAACTCGGCACAAAAGTTTCTCCCAACGCCAAAATCCAACTCGCTCGCCAAGCCAGCCAACAACAAGACAATCTGGTCACCATCATTCTGAACAAACCGATTGGGTACGTGTCGGCGCAAGCCGAAGACGGGTACGAACCCGCCATCGTCTTGTTGACGCGAGCCAATCAGTTTGGCGAATCGAAGTTGAAGTTGCGCCCGGAACATCTGAGAGGTTTGGCCGTCGCCGGACGGCTGGATATTGATTCGCAAGGGCTGTTGCTGTTTACGCAAGACGGACGGATCGCCAAAAAGATCATCGGCGATCACGGCAAAGTCGAAAAAGAATACATCGTTCGCGTTGGAGGCCTGTTGCCGGATAGCCGATTGCAATTGTTGCGGCATGGCCTGGAACTGGATGGCAAGCCGCTGAAGCCTGCCAAAGTCGAATGGATCAACGACGACCAGCTTCGTTTTGTATTGACCGAAGGCAAGAAACGGCAGATTCGTCGAATGTGCGAACTGGTCGGTTTGCGCGTGCTGGGATTGAAGCGCGTACGCATCGGCAAACTCAAGTTAGGCAATCTGCCCGAAGGCAAATGGCGGTTTCTGGAAGCCAGGGAAACCATTGATTGAAACCGCGCCACCTCTTTACAAAGCCTGCAGGCGCTGCGTTCCCTCAAGTTGAATAGTTACGATCGAACAGCGATTTGTTCTCGCCAATCACTTTTTTTTGAATGTCAGCTTGAACGGTTGATTGCACACAAAAAAAACTTTTCGACAAGCTTCGTTCAAATCGAAATCTTCTGCGTTGAGAATTCTTGTTTCTTGGTTCTGTCTATCAATCATGAAGTCAGTCATTACAGTTCAATGCGGGAAATCTTTAGACGCGAATCGTAATAACTGATTTGCCGTTCCTCGCTCGCAAATCATTTTGACCTTCATCCAAAAAGCCGATTTCAGCCTGATCCGAGATTTCACGCCAAATCCGAATTTTTGAAGAGATCGCGAGTCCGTTTTTTCACCATTCGCATTTCAGCCAATGAAATCAGGCACTTTTACGCTGTCTTTGCCTGATTGGAACACCGCTTGCGCTTAAGCCCTCCGCAATTTGGCTCAATTGCTTTGGATGATCGTCCAACACGATCCAAAGCGAAATCAACAACGACTGAGATTTTCTCAGTCAGATCAACGGGAGGGAATATGAAATTCAGAGCAGTGTTGCTGTTGCTGGCCATGTCAGTGGCTGCGTTTGCACAAACCAGTCGCGGAACCGTCAGCGGCACAGTGACTGATCCAACCGGCGCGGTGATTTCCGGCGCCAGCGTGGTATTGACCAACACGGCAACGACCGTCAGTCGTTCGACTGTGGCAAACAGCGAAGGGTTTTATCGTTTCGATGCGGTAGACCTGGGGACATACACAATCAAGGTAATGGCTGCAGGTTTCGGAGCCGTCAGCAAATCGAACATCGTAGTCAGCGCCAACCTGACTTCGACCGTTGACGCGCAACTGTCGCCGGGCACGCAGGAAGTTTCAGTAGACGTAACTGCCGAATCCGGCGCGTTGATTCAAACCGAAGCGCCAGTGCGCGGCGGCAACATTGATGCAACGCGCATTACGGAATTGCCCATTGCATTGCGAAATCCGGTGGCGTTGGCCTTGACCTTGCCGGGCGTTTCGACCAATCGTTTCGGCTTCGGCGTGGCCACGTTTTCCGTCAACGGCGGGCGCGGACGTTCGAACAACTTCCTGATTGACGGAACTGAAAACAACGACATTTCAGTTGCCGGACAAGGCTTTCAAATCAAAAACCCCGACGCTGTTCAGGAGGTTTCCGTGCAGACTTCCAATTACGACGCGGAGTTCGGACGCGCGGGCGGAGCGGTGGTCAACACCATCACCAAATCCGGCACGAATCAATTTCACGGCACGGCTTCGTGGCAATACGATTCGACGCGCGACGATGCGTTGACCAACACTCAATCGCTCGACCCGAATCTGCGGCAGCGCGGTTATCCGCCTTACGGCACGGAACACATCTTTGCAGGAACCATCGGCGGGCCGGTGAAACTTCCAGGTTTGTACGACGGCAAAGACCGCACCTTCTTTTTCGGTTCGTATCAAAACCAGCGACAGGCGTCGAACACCGTCACCAGCGTGCTGGTTCCAACGGCAGCCGGACGCGCGACTTTGCGCCAGTTGTTTGCACAAGGCGTCAATCCGCGCGTGGACTCGTTGCTGGCTGTCACCGAAGGAACGGTCGGCGTCGCCAATTTGACGAATATCGCGCTGGGCAACAATCGCCCGGATGTGCAGTTCGGACAGGCGGTGACGGCGTTTGCGCAAAGTTACGTCGAGCCGCAATACCAGGTGCGCATTGACCACAAGATCAGCGAAAAATCGCAATTTTCATCGCGTTATCTGTTCGCCGATCAAAACGCGCCGGTCGGCGGCGCGACGCTTGGTTTGCCCGGTTTCACCACCAGCCAGGCCAATCGTTTTCAAAACTTCCTGCTCAGCGAAACGCATGTCTTTTCGCCTGTGCTGACCAACGAATTGCGGCTGTCGTACAACCGCATTGCGCTGGCATTTCCTTTCGATCCGCCGAATCCATTGGCGCAAAATCTGCCGAGCATCACCATCGCGGGCATCACCAACGCGCAGGGCATAGGCTGGAACTACGGCATTCAAACCAACCTGCCGCAGGGGCGCATCGCCAACAACTACGTCATTCAGGACACAATGACCTACGTCAAATCCAATCACACGTTACGTTTCGGTTTTGATTTGCTGCAACAACGTTCGCGGCAATTCGCGCCGATCAACGAACGCGGTTCGTTGGTTTACAACGCGGGCGGCGGATTCACGGGTCTGGCGAATTTCGTGGATGATTTCGGCGGAGCAGGTCCGGGCGGCGGCAGCGCCAACCGCGATTTCGGCAGTCCGGGTTATTACCCCGAACTGTTCCGGCAGGCGTATTTCTTCCAGGATCGCTGGCGCGTCAACAATGCGCTGACGCTGACTCTGGGCGTGCGTTATGAAAACTTCGGCAATCCGGTCAACTCCGTGCGCACGGCGGCGTTCACAGGGTTGTTCAACGTTGACCCGGTGACCTTGCAAGGGCCGTATTCGCAACCCAGCCAGGTGGCCGCCGACAACAACAATTGGGCGCCGACCATCGGCATTGCCTATTCGCCTTCGTTCACGAACGGCGTGCTGGGAACGTTGTTCGGCGACAAGAAGAGCGTCATTCGCAGCGGTTATCAGATCGGCTACGATTCGTTCTTCAACAACATCGCGTCGAATGCGGCGACTTCAGCGCCGAACGTGGTGGCGACGCAGACGATTTCTTCAGTGACCACGGCAAATCCGCGCGGTTTGGCCAACCTGTCAAATTCGTTGCCGACTACGGCGCGCCCGTTGTCGCCTTTCGACGCGCAAACGCTGGCCGATCCGAATCTGGTCAACCCCTACTATCAACGCTGGTCGTTGGGCATTCAGCGCGAATTGCCCGGCAAGCTGATGGTGGATGCTTCCTACGTCGGATCGAAAGGCACCAAACTGTATATGAATGAAGACCGCAATCCGCTGGTTCCGGCAAATATGCGCGTCACGCCGACCGGTTACACTGGCACGACCAGCGGGCGATTGGACAATCTGCAAGGCGGTCGAACGATTCGGTCGAACAGCGGCGGTTCCAATTACCATGCCGGTCAGTTGTCTGTGTCGCGCCGCTTCAATGGTGGTCTGGCTCTGACGGGCGGTTACACGTGGTCGAAGATGATTGACAACAACAGTGAAATCTTTGCTTCTGCCGGATTGAGCAACGGTTCGCTTTCGATCACGCCACACATTCTGGGCGGCGAACGCAACGAACGCGCGGTGTCTTTGTTCGACCGCACGCATCGCGCTGTGTTCACTTACGTGTACGAATTCCCGTTCATGCGCGATCAAAAAGGCGTGCTGGGTCACATCGTCGGCGGATGGCAGTTGTCAGGCATCACGACGTTTGAAACCGGAGTGCCTTTCACCGTCACCAACGGCGTTGACGCCAACGGAGTCGCTGGCAACAACGACCGTCCTGATTTGAATCCGCTGGGGCAGAAAGGCGTGCGCGCCATTCCCAGCGCGACCAGCCCGACCGGTTACGTCAATCCTGACGCGAACAACGCTCCGATTGATCCGGCAACGGCTCGTTACATTGGCGTGGCTGCGGGCAGCAATCGCAATGGAACCGCCGGTCGCAACACCGAACGCACCCGCGGATTGAACAACTTTGATTTCACAGTGCAGAAACAGTTTCGGCTGACCGAAGGCACGAGCCTGCAATTCCGCACTGAGTTCTTCAACGTGTTCAATCATCCGCAATACGGCACGTTCAGCATCAGCCCGTTCTCTCCGGCAACGGCTGGGCCGTCGGCCAGCGTGTTCAACACTGCGTCTGGGCAGTTTCTGCAACCGCAATTCGGCGATGGCGGCGGTCGCGTCATTCGTTATTTGATGAAGCTGACGTTCTGACACCGACGATTTACGGACAAGACAGGTTTGAGCACCCGTCTTGCCTGCGCCGTCTACACAGGAACGTTTTTTACGGCGCAGCCGCGATTCAATCGTGGCTGCGCCTGTTTGCTTTGCTTGACAAGCTGCTGACCCGCCTCCTACCCTTCGCCGGAGTCCATCATCAAAACACCAAACGATTGCTGAAGTTTCAAGCTCAACATCACAACTCGATTTTCTTAGCTGGGAGAACCCGAACGTGCCTTTCTTTTTCGATCTGTCTTCGTTGGTTCCGGTCGTCGAACGCAATCCCTTCGAACCGCCGGTAGTGCCGGACGTTACTGTTGCAACGCCTCTTGGCGACCTTGAAACGTTGCCGGATGAAAGCTCTGTGGCGTTGACGGCGGAGCAACCGTTGACTAAACCCGATGAGACTCAGAAAGCCATTACTACCGAACCGGAAGTGGATCGCGGATTGCCGATTCCCGATCATTACGATTTCGATATGATGCAGATTTTGTGGCAAGACCCGTTTCGGTTGTTTGTGTATTGGCATCTGAAAGACAACCCCTTTGATCGGTTGCGGCGGATTTTTCCGCCTGACGAAGTCGGTAACTTTCATTCCGTGCTGAAACTGGTGGATGAAACGACGAACATTTCCGTTTTTTTCAACGCCGCCTTTACGCGCGAGTATTGGTTCAGTGTTTTTCCTGATCGTCGGTATCGCGTGGAATTCGGCGTTCGTTCGCTGCGATATGGATACATCAAACTGTTGAATTCGCAGCCGGCGCAGACTCCGCGCGGAGGCCCTTCGGATCAGGCCGCAACGGAAGATGATTACTTTATCGCTTCGGATCAGTTTATTGATGTGTTGCGCGACAGCCATTTGGTTTCGGAACGCGCCTTTACGATTGAAGATTTATTGCCCGGAGCGGATAGAGCGCCCGCCGCTGCGCGCAATGGGGTTTGGGAATCTTTGCCTGCGTCATTTCGTCGGCTGGTAATGGCAATAGCGGACATTCAAGTCGGACGCGATTATGAACGCTGGTGGGAACGATTGAGCCGGGAAGAACAAGGAAATCTGGTACGGGAATTTTTGGACATCATCGCCCAAATGGCAGGCAAACCCGGCGACGGCGAACTTGGATACATGCTCCTGCTGCGATACCTGCCCGAATTGCTGCGCCGTTCGATTTTGGCTGAAGACACTAGCGATGGCGGACACCGATCTAAAACTGAATTGACGATTGATAAACCGATCACGCTTTATCTGGCCGAACAGTTGGGACAAACAGCATCGGAGTTCAACTCAAAATCATCTTTGGACAATGCTTCTATGTCACCTGCTCCCGGCGCGCAACCGGAATCCTCAGTGCCTGACCGCTGGTTGCCGAGTTTAAGCCTTTAGAGTTTCAGCAGACCTGACCAAATAAAAAGCAGGCCAGCTCCCTGGTACCGCAACAATCGGCGATAAAAGAAATTTTGCTGGCGATTGTTCTCTCTTCGACCAATCCACAAAAAATGCCTTGACGCTTCCGTGGGGAGCGTTTATCCTTTGCACGTTTTTGAAAATGACTTTCAGGATCGTGCAAGGCGATACGAGGCGAATACAAATCAAATCAAAGAGGAATCTTGTTTATGCAATCACTTCGGAAAGTGATTTTTTGGGCGCATCTGGTGTGTGGAGTTGTCGCCGGGTTGATTATTTTGGTGATGTCGGCGACAGGCGTGTTGCTGACATACGAAAAACAAATGTTGTTGTGGGCGGATACGCGCAATTACCAGATCGCCGTTCCGGCGGGAACCGAGCGTATGCCCATTGAAGACCTGTTGGCCAAGGTGCAGGCTGCACAGAACGCAACGCCGACCGGAATCACTGTTCGCGCGGATCAGCAAATGCCTGTGGCTGTCAGTTTTGATCGTGGCCGGACGATACATGTCAATCCATACACCGGGGAAGCGATGGGCGAAGGCGCGATGGGGACTCGCAATTTCTTTCGAGCTGTGACGGATTGGCATCGCTGGCTAGGCACAGAAGGCAATGGGCGGGCGACGGGCAGAATGATTACAGGCGTCTGCAATCTGGCGTTTTTGTTCATCGTCGTCAGCGGACTGTATTTGTGGTTTCCGCGTTCGCTGACGTGGGCGCACTTCAAAAACATTCTTTGGTTCAGGCGCGGATTGCCCGGCAAGGCGCGCGATTTCAACTGGCACAACGTAATCGGATTCTGGTCGCTGCTACCATTGTTTTTGATCGTGCTTTCGGGTGTCACTATTTCCTTCGCCTGGGCCGGCAATCTGGTTTATCGCGTTGTCGGCGAAAATCCGCCTGCGCCTGCCGCCCGCCCCGCCACTGCTGCTCAAGAATCACAAACAGTGAAAAAGGCTCCTTTGACAACCGCGGGTTTGAACTCCCAGTGTGCGCGTGCGGAGCAGCACTGGCCGGGCTGGAAGAGCCTGAGCGTGCGATTCCCTGCTTCCGCTGAGGCGCCGCTCACCTTCACCATAGATCATGGCACGGGAGGCGAACCGCAGAAACGAGCCACGCTCACGCTGGATCGTAAAACCGGCGAAACGCTCAAATGGGAAACCTTTGCCAGCTTCACCAAAGGACGTCAGCTTCGATCTTTTCTGCGCTTTGCTCACACGGGGGAAGTCGCAGGCATTGTCGGACAAACAATCGCTGGGATCGTCTCTCTCGGCGGAGTGGTGCTGGTGTGGACTGGATTGGCTCTGGCTTGGCGACGGTTTCGAGCCTGGAAGGCACGCCGCGCAAAAGTGGTCGCCGAGGCAGAAGCATTGGCCTGACAAGCTCTGAATCCTTCTCAAACGAATGAAGCCTTCGCTACGACAACAGCGAAGGCTTGGAATGCACGACCGACCCGGTCTGTTAAGGAACATTCGCGCCGACATGCGGGATTTATCCTGCAACGGTTCGTCGCAAACATCAAATACGGCGATTGCCCTGCAGGAGCAGTATGAAAATCCGACCGCAACTTTTTCCATTTTCCTATTTTGAAACGACAGGCAAATTTCTATTCAAGTCGCTGTGCGTAAGTTTGCTGCTGGCGACTTTCAGCCAAATCGGTTTGGCGCAAAATCGTTTTTTGCTTTCCGGTCGCGTGGCTGATTCTACAGGCGCGGCGATCAACGGCGCGACAGTGACGGCGCGCCAACCCGGCAACAGTTTTGAACGCGCAGTGACCACAGACGGCAGCGGCAATTACCGTCTGGAAAACCTGTTGCCCGGCGAATATCAAATTACCGCGCGCGGCGAAAGCTTTTCGCTCTCGGCGCAGACCATTCTATTGGACGCCGAACGCAATCTGGATTTCACGCTGCGACCGGGCGTGCTGGCCGCAGATGTCAGCGTCGTTGCCACGCAACTGGCCGCCACGCTGGAAGAACAGGCGCGCATTCCCGGCAGCGTGGAAATCATTGATGCGCGGACGTTGGAAATTTCGCGCCCGTTCAATTTCAACGAAGCTTTGCGCAAAGCGCCGGGAGTTCATACCCGCGACGAAGAAGGTTTCGGTTTGCGGCCTTCGATCAGCATTCGCGGCCTCGATCCAAATCGTTCAGCGAAAGTCTTGCTGCTGGAAGACGGCGTGCCGCTCGGCCACGCGCCTTATGGCGACACCGACGCTTACTACCATCCGCCAATTGAACGTTACAACGGAATCGAAATTCTGAAAGGCTCCAGTCAGATTGCGCACGGGCCGAACACCCTGAGCGGCGCAGTCAATTACCTGACACCAGCACCGCCTGAGCAATTCGGCGGTTCGCTGACCTTGATCGGCGGCAATCGAAATTACTTCAATGGCTACGGCAGCATCGGCGCTTCGTTCGGCAAAGGCGCGGGTGAAACCGGAGTGATCCTCGACTTTCTGCGCAAACAAGGCGAAGGCGCGCGCGAAAACATGCGGTTTGGTTTGAAAGACGTGCTGGTCAAAACCGTGACAAAACTCGATGAACGCGGCGCGCAAACGCTGGGCTTCAAGTTCAACTACTACGGCGAAGATTCCAACGTCGCTTACTCCGGCCTGACGCTGGCGGAATTCATCGCCAATCCGCGCGCCAACCCGTTTCGCAACGATTTCTTTTACGGCGACCGTTTCGGCGCTTCGGCGTTGTACACCAACGCGCTGAACAGCAAAGTCGTGCTGACGACGGCGCTTTATGCCTCCACCTTCAAACGCGATTGGTGGCGGCAATCGTCCAATTCCGACCAACGCCCGAACCGGCGCGGGTTCAACGGCTGCACGGGACTGGCGGAACTCAACACGCTGTGCGGCAACGAAGGCCGTTTGCGCGATTACGACACCTTCGGCATTGACCCGCGTCTGAAAATCAGCAGCCGCGCTGGCGAAACCGATCTGGGCTTCCGTTATCACCGCGAATCGCAGAACCGCATTCAACAAAACAACGACACGCTCGGTCCAAACGGACGCGGCGGCGCGACCGTCGAAGACAATGGTCGCAAAAACAGCGCGGTGTCGGGTTACATCCAGCATCGTTTTCTGTTCGGCAAACTGGCGTTCACGCCCGGCTTCCGCATCGAACACGTCAACATCGAACGCGAGAACCGGCTGGGAGTAGTGGTAACGGGCCAAACAGATGTGACCGAAGTGATTCCCGGCATCGGCGTGGCTTACAGCCCCTTCAGCCGTCTGACGATTTTCGCCGGAGCGCATCGCGGATTTTCGCCGCCGCGTCCGGCTGACATCATCAACAACACGACGGGCGGCGTGATCGAACTCGATCCTGAACTTTCGTGGAATTACGAAGTTGGATTCCGGTCGGCGCCAGCGCGCGGTTTGCGGTTGAGCGCAACGTTGTTCCGGCTGGATTACGAAAACCAGATTGTTCCGGCCAATTTGTCCGGCGGCGTCGGTTCGACTCTGACCAGCGCGGGCGAAACCCTGCATCAAGGCGTGGAATTCGACGGACGCTGGGACAGCGGAGTGACCTTCAATTCGCCGCATAACTTTTACGTGCGCGCTGCCTACACCTTCATCGGCACAGCGGAATATCGCGGCGTCAGATTCAGCAACGTCGGCGGATTCAGCACCACGAGCATTACCGGCAACCGGCTGATTTATTCACCGAAGCATCTGGCGACAACGACCTTCGGCTATTCGCACACCATCGGGTTAGACGCTCTGATAGAAGCAATACACACGGGCCAACAGTTCGGAGATGACCTGAATTCGATCCCGGTGTCGGCCAATGGGCAACGCGGTTTGATCCCGTCTTACAAGGTTTGGAACGCGACGGTGAACTATCGCATCGGCAAACTGGAACGTTACGCGCCGACGGTGTTTGTCGCCATCAAGAATCTGGCCGATGATACCTTCATCGTGGATCGGCGTCGCGGAATCATGGTTGGCATTCCGCGTCTGGTGCAGGGCGGCGTCAAACTGCGATTTTGATCCAACCGCCGCCGCGTAATGGCAGCCTGGCGCCAGACCGAAGCAATGGCACGCCATCATTGCTATCGCCTCGCTTCGACATAACCGATCTGGCAAACTTGCGGCGAAAACTTTTAGAAAAAGGAGTGTTTGCCGGCTTGAGCGAAGAATATACGTCGTCCGCAGATCGAAATTTGTCTGACGAAAATTTGGCAGAAGCCACAGACCACAATGCCAGTCAGGCTCAGCCCAGATTGTATCGCGTGATTTGGCGCTGGCATTTTTACGCCGGATTGATTGTCCTGCCTGTGCTGATTGTCGTGGCGTTGACCGGCGCATTGCTGGTGTTTCGAGAAGAGTTGGAGCGAAAATTCGACGCCGCCATGCTGACGGTCAAACCGCAGGCGCAGCGCATGTCTTACGACGCGCAACTGGCGAATGCCGCTCAAACAGCGCCACCCGACTCACGCGCAACCGCCATGGTCGTGCGCAGCAATCCGACGCTGGCCACTCAGTTCGCCTTTTTCACCAAAGACGGTCGTAATCTGAACATCTTCGTCAATCCGTATACCGGCGTTGTACTCGGCAGCTATGTGTATGGCGCTTCGATGTTCGATCTGATCCTGTTCATTCATCGCAGATTGGTGGGCGGGACGGTTGGCCGTATTGTCGTCGAACTGGCGACCAGTTGGGGAATCATTCTGGCGATTACCGGACTCTATCTTTGGTGGCCGCGCGGACGCGGTAGATTGACCGGCGTGCTGTGGCCCAGAGTGCGCGGCAAAAATTATCTGATCTGGCGCGATTGGCATGTCGTGCCGGGATTTTATTTTTCCCTGTTCGCCATTTTGATAATGGCCACCGGGCTGTTTTATACAATGATCTTCGGGCGCAACTATCAGAAGTTGATGGATGTTACGAAGTCCAATCCTCCCAGCATGACCAATCCGCCGAAATCCATCGGACAGGAAAGCGAATCTGCGCTGCCGCTCGATGAAGTGATTGCCATCATTGAGCGCGCCCAACCTGAAACGGAGTTTTATCTTGATTTACCGAACAAGAAAGACGACAGCTTTTATGTTTACGCGGGCAGCAGCGATCACCCTTCAACCTTGTCACAATTTTACGTGGATCAGTATTCGGGCAAGGTCATAGGGTTTGGCAGTTGGCGACAGTTGACGGCGTTGCACAAAATTCAGTTGATGTCATATCCGATTCACGTCGGGTCGCTTTATGGCTGGCCGACAAAAATCCTGGCGTTGCTGGTGTGTTTATTGATTGTCGCAATGGGCGTGACCGGAACGGCCATGTGGTGGATTCGTCGCCCGGCAGGCAAAATCGGATTTCCGCAAAAGCCCAAAGATATTCAACCGGCGAAATGGTTGATCGTGGTGATTGGTTTGCTCGGCCTCCTGATGCCTGCGGCTGGAATTTCCATGCTGGCGATCATTACTGGCGATTGGTTAGGGCAATTGTACAGACGACGCTTGCAAATCAGCTAAAGTCCCTTTATTGAAAGCCTGTCAGAAAATTCATTTACCGAACAGATTTTGTCCATCAATGGGCATTCGACACCGTTAAAGCCAGACAGTTATTATTTCAACTTATGGTGATGATGCCCTTGCCCAGTGAATTACGTCGGCCTAAGTCGAAGCAAAAAACTTTGAAGCAGCATTGACAGGATTTTTTTTCAGGATTGACAGAATTCAGACATGGCTGGATTGCTTCAAACTTTGATCGTCTTGTAAACCCTGTCGAAAAATTTTGTTCATCCTGTTTTGAAAACAGTGTCTCAATGTTGTTTGTTCTGATTTAGAAAGTGGGTCAGCCGGATCGGTGTAAGTCCAGTGCAAATGGCATCTAGTGTCGTTTGTGGCCAACCGGCAAAAATTGGCTTTGTCCATGCCAATCGCATTTGCTGATTGCAGAAAGTTCCCCGGATACCAGCATCAGCTTTAATCAGACGACTCAAAACCTGTTTTGGTAAAGTAAGCGATATGAAGTGGCTAGCGGCTTACCGCGAAGACATCAGGCAATATACTGCTTTGAGCGGGAAGAGTGCGATTCATCAGATTCTGACTCAGCAAGGGCTGTGGGCGCTGATGCAATACCGCATGGCTTCAGCCGTTTATCGTTCCTCATTGCCTGAAGCTCTGAAACAGTTGTTGCTGATGTTTCTGGTCGTCTGGCAAAAGCTGATTGAAGTCATAACCGGCATTCATCTGCCGTATTCTGCCGAAATTGGCAAAGGGCTTTACATTGGCCATTTCAGCCACATCATTTTAAGCAGCGATGTGGTCATGGGCTGCAATTGCCAGTTGTCGCGGGGCGTGACCATAGGAGTTTCCGGGCGAGGCGAACAGCGCGGATCGCCGATCATCGGCGATCGGGTTTATTTTGGCGCGAATGCGACGGTTGCCGGAAAAATTCGCATTGGCAATGACGCCGTCATCGGAGCGAATTCGCTGGTGGTGTGTGACGTGCCGGAAGCTTGCACAGTGGTTGGAGTGCCTGCGCAGATAATTGTCCGGCAGGGAGACGAATCCAGACCGAGCCAAAACGGCCAACTGCGGTGAATGGCCGGGCTTAGATCGCTTTTCATTCGAGTGTATGGGAGATTCAACAATTCAACACAAAGGTTCAAGGGCAGATCAGCGCTGCCATTTACTCTTCTTTGATCCTTTGACACTTTGCGTTAAGCCATACATTCATTTGCAAACCAATCAAAACCTCACAATAGCTTTTGAGTCATGACTTGAACTTATGAAACGCACCCGTGAAACCCAGCAGCAATCCAACGACACCGCAGTTATTTCGGCCAAGGGCGCTGCCCGTGCCCGTGAAGGCCATTTGTGGATTTATCGCAGTGACGTGACTGCCCGCCCTAATGTCGAAAGCGGTTCAGTCGTTCGTGTCGTTGACCAGCGAAACCGGTTCGTTGGCTGGGCGCATTTCGGTGCGGAAACCGAAATCACGTTGCGTTTGCTGTCGAACACAGACCTAGTGATTGACCGCGAGTTCTGGCGGCAACGATTTCATTCGGCAATTGATTGGCGACGGCGAATCGTGGCGGATGCCGATGCGTACCGGCTGGTTCATTCCGAAGGCGATTTGCTGCCCGGACTTATTGTGGATCGTTATGGCGATTGTTTTGTGCTGCAAACGCTGACGCGCGGCATGGATGCTCTGAAACCGATGTGGGTGGAACTGTTGGTGGAAAAGTTCCAGCCGCGTCTGGTGATCGAACGCAATGACGCCAAGGTGCGCCAGTTCGAAGGCTTGCCGATGTTGAATTCGCTGCTCTATTCCAGTGATGGTTCCAACGCCGCAGAACTCGTCATCACCGAAAACGGCATCAAATTTCATGTGGATTTGCTGGAAGGCCAAAAGACCGGAGCCTTTTTGGATCAGCGCGAAAACCGCGCGGCGGCGATGAATTACGCCAATGGACGCGGGCTGGATTGTTTCAGCTTTCACGGTTCGTTCGCTCTGCATCTGGCCAGCGATTGCGACACGGTGACGGCGATTGATGTTTCCGAACCCGCCATCGAACGCGCCCGCCGCAACGCCGAACTCAACGGCGTGACGAACATTGAATTCATCGCCGCGAACGTGTTTGACCGGCTGCGCGATTACGACGACGCTGGCGAACGTTTCGACACCATAGTGCTCGATCCGCCTGCCTTCGCCAAAAATCGCGGCGCGTTGGAAGGCGCGCTGCGTGGATACAAGGAAATCAACCTGCGCGCCTTGCGATTGCTCAGCCCCGGCGGAGCGCTTATCACCTGTTCATGTTCGTACCACGTCAACGAAGAATTGTTTCTGGAAATGCTTAAAGAAGCCGCCCGCGACGCCGGTCGCCAGATTCAGATCGTCGAAAAGCGCACTCAAAGCCGCGACCATCCGATCTTGCTGACTGTGCCGGAAACGTATTATTTGAAGTGCGTGGTGTTGCGTGTGATGGAGTAGCTTGGGCGGACGGGAACGTCCGCAGGCCAGTTTGCGGACAACTTGTCCGCGCTCCGGCCCTAACTTTCCGAATGATCTTCGCCGTCGAAATGCATGGTGCGCGATTCTTCATCAATGACGGTTTCCAGATGAACGGGACGCCCCCAGAGTTTGTGAACGTATTCCAGAACCTTGTGGGCGTACTTGGCGTCCAGTTCCGCGCCTTCGTAGCGGTGATGCAGAAACAGTTCCCGATTGCCGCGATAATCGCCGTCAGTGACTTCGATGTAGGGAAATCCGAAGTTGGTCATGTTGGCCACCAATTGATCACGGACTTTTTCCCAGCGTTTTTCCGTGATAGTCCATTCTTCTTCTTCGACCAGCTCGTAAACAAACAAATCCAGCTCTTCGCATAACTCTTCGGTCAAATAATTGCGAAGGAACGAAACGTCGTTATCCAATTCGCGGACTTCAAAAATCTTCGCCCGACCTTCGCCGTTTTTGCGTCCCAGCTTTTCCTGCTCTTCGGCGGTCGGATTGTCCCAACGCTGTTCGATGTCCTCGAAAATCTTGTAGCCCAGATAATACGGGTTGAGTTGATTGCGATGCGGTGAAACGACGCCGGAATGCAGTTCGGCGAACTCAATGTGTTCGTGATCCGGCAAATCCAGTTCGCGCATGATCCGCGAATGCCAATAGCTGGCCCAACCTTCATTCATGATCTTGGTTTGCATCTGCGGAACGAAATACAGCATTTCGTCGTGAATCATGCTCATCACATCGCGTTGCCAGGGTTGCAGCGTCGGAGAGTTTTGCAGAATGAACCAGACCAAATCCTTTTCCGGCTGGAATTGTTCCGCCTGAGTTTTGGCCGCTTCGGCTTTGGCCGCGGCTTCGCGTTCTGAGGCGGAAGCCAGGTCTTCGTAAGGATCGTTCGATTTGCGGCGCGGCGGTTCTTCGTCAGGCAGTTTCGTTTCGCGCTGTTTTCGGATGAAGAAATTCGGGTCAATGTGCTCTTCGATGGAAAGCACAGCGTCCAGAAATTCTTCGACGACTTTGCGCCCGTATTTAAATTCGTATTCGTTGATGCGCCGCGCATGCATTGCAGCGTCGTCAACCATGCGCCGGTTGGTTTGGGCGAAGTAGGCGTTGTGTTTGAAAAAATCCACGTGTCCCAGCACGTGAGCGATGACCAGTTTGTTTTGGAGCAGCGAATTGTTTTCCAGCAGAAATGCGTAAGACGGATTGGAGTTGATGACGACTTCGTAAATTTTCGACAAGCCGAAATCGTACATCGTCTTCATCTTGTGATAGGCCTTGCCGAAGGTCCAATGCGAATATCGTCCCGGCAGCGCATACGAACCGACTTCGTACATCACGGTTGCGGGAACGATTTCAAACCGCGTCGGGAATGGGTCAAGGCCGAATTTGTTGGTGGCGATGTCCCAGATTTGCTCCAAAGCTTTTTCCAGTTCTTTGACTTCTCTGTCCATAACTTCCTCCAAAAAAGCGCAAAACCAATATAGCACGAATCGAAATCGGTCGAAGTCTAGACAATCCACAACCGCTTTGAGATTATCCAATCGCTGTCATTACCAACACAGAAGGGAAGAAAAATGTCCAATTACGCCGACATGGCGACGGCAGAGTTGATTGATTTGCTGTTCAAGGAAGAAGACCGCGTCACGCTGGAACACATTCAGGAAATTGCCCATCGGGGTGACGAAGCCAGACCGAGATTGCTGGAAATTCTGGAATCCGAAGATTACTGGTACGAAGGCCAGCGCGGAGAATTCTGGATCGAACTGCATGTTCTTTCCATTCTCAGCTTGATGGGCGATCCGGCAGTATTGCCGAAGGCGCTGGACGTGGTGATGGATTCGTATTTCGCCGAACAACATTGGGTGACTGGGCGCTGGCCGGATTTGCTGGCGCAATTCGGCGAAACCGCCGCAGAGCCGTTGATGAAGTTCATCAAGGAATTGAAAGGCGCATACAAAGACAGTTTCGATTATTCGCTGGCACGCAGCCAGGCAGCCAAAGCCCTGACATTGATCGCGCTGGAAGACGAAACCGTCCGACCGCGCGCGGCAGAATTTCTCTGCCAGATATTTACAGACCCCGAAGAACACGATCGAAGTTTTTTGTCGCAAGCGGTGTTGTGTCCAATTGCGCTGGATCGCAAGGCGGGACTGGAAGCCGTGCGAAAGATGTTTCATCGCAAGGTCATTGCCGAATCGGCTTACGGCAAATACAACGATGTGGTGCGGTATGTCAGCGACCGCCGCTACGATTTGCGTGATGATTTCGGCGACGACCCGTTTGATTTTTACGATCCCGAAGCCATCGCCATACGGCAAAAACGTTGGGAATCGAATGACACGCTGGAATTCGGCGAACACGATTACCATCGCGCTTACGTCGGGCCGGCGCCGTTTCCGCTGCCGTTCGAGCGATGGTATCCCAAGAGCGAAGTCGCCGTTCCCGCCGGTTACATCGAAAGCGAAGCCGGAAACGTTGTTCGCAAGGATAAAGTAGGACGCAACGATCCCTGCATCTGCGGATCGGGCAAGAAATATAAAAAATGCTGTGGGCAGTCAGGATAGGAAAGCCGCGTGATCGTTCATCGTCCTCCGTTCATCATCCATCAGTTTGCCACGCTCGGTTCGACCAACGACGAGCTGAAGCGCATGCATAATCCGCCGGAATTCACTTGCGTGGTTGCCGAAGAACAAACCGCCGGGCGCGGGCGACGTGATCGTCAATGGCATTCTTCGCCGGGTGACGGGCTTTATTTGTCTGTGTTGTTGTTGCCAAACGCGACAGAAAAACTTTCGCTGCTGAGTTTGATTGCCGCGATTGCGGTGGCTGAAACCTTGACTGAACTCCGTGTCGGCGGCGCGGACATCAAATGGCCGAATGATGTTTTGGTCAACGGGCGCAAACTGTGCGGCATTCTGATCGAAAGCGTCAGCGCCGGAACAAACGCTCCGCGAATCATCGTCGGCATAGGCGTCAATCTGAATCACGAATCGTTTCCGGCGGAACTGAGCCAGACGGCGACTTCACTGAAGATCGAAACCGGCCAGGCGATTCCGGCGGATGACTTTCGTGACCAGTTGTTACAGCGGTTGTTCGTCTGGTACGAACGCTGGAAACACGATGAATCCCGGATGATTTTGGATCGCTGGCAACGGCTTTCCACTTACGCGCACGGCCAGCGAGTGAGCGTTGCGCTGGAAACGGAAAGTCTGATTGGCGAAACAGCCGGGCTGACCGAAGATGGCGCGTTGAATTTACGATTGGATGATGGCAGCGTGCGAACGATTCTGGCTGGCGAAGTGACGCGGTTGCGAAAAAACGAAGGTTGAGTATTCAGGCAGATCGTTTTTGATTTTTTTCTTTCAGGACAAGCTCATCGAGACACAGAAAGTTGGACTCTGTTTTCAGCGCAAGCTAAGATGCAAATGCCGATTCCCCAAAGCGAGCAAAGGTCAAAAAACAAGAAAAAGAAATGTCGAGCGCACGCACGCCTGATTTCACCGTTTGTCTCTTAGCGGATGAATTACTTCAATTACTTTACCGAAATCGAGGAAGAGTTTGTCAGACGACGCGGCAGCCATATGCTGGTTTCACCGCTGGATTGGTCTTTGATGGAAAGCTGGAAACAGCGCCAGATTCCGCTGCAGGTCGTTTTGCGCGGCATCAGCAATTCGTTCGATGGTTACGACCAACGCGCCCATCGAGGACGCAAGGTCAATTCGCTGTTTTATTGCCAACAAGAAGTCGAAGCCCTGTTTCAGGAATTCACCGAATCGCGCGTCGGCAGCAGTGACGCAACGAATGATGAAAACGGAAACGAAGCCAACGGTGATGGAACATCGCAATTCACCAGGAAATCTATCCTGGAATATCTGGCCGAGCATCTGGAAACGCTGACGCAACTCGCTTCCCGGCACGCACCCATTGATTCGTTGAGAGAAACCTTCGAACGCGTAATTTTGCGGCTGGAACAAATCATGGAGGATTTGCAAACTGCCAGAACCGTTTCGCCCGAAGACTTGGAAACCGATTTGACGATGATCGAAGAAGTCGTCCTGGACGGATTGAAGGCGAGCGTCAGCGAAGACCAATTGAAGGAAATAGAGCAGGAAGGCGACCGAAAGCTTCGCGCCTACAAAAAAAACATGGGACGCGAAGTGTACGAAAAAACGCTCGGCAATTTCGTCGCGCAACGATTGCGCGAACATTTTGGAGTCCCCCGATTGAGTTTGTTTTATCTTTGAAGAAATAGACAGTAGACAGTATTTTTTTGCAGGAAACTACTTTTTGACTGGCTACTTATCGCATTCGAGATTGAATGCGCTTTGAAAACAGTAATGGCTTCATCGGAAGTCACCACTGTCTGCTGTCTACTCCCTACTAATCTTTTATGACAACCACCGCAGACATCCTTGAATCTCAGGCCAACGGTCATTCCCGTATAGCAGTCGGCGAAACTTACGACGTGGCGATAGAAAAGCTGGTGTATGGCGGCGACGGATTCGCGCACATTGGTTCGCAAGCCGTGTTCGTGCCGTTTGCGGCGGTCGGCGATCAATTGCGCGTGCGCATCACCGAAGTCGAACGCAATTACGCGCGGGGCATAATCGAAGAAATTCTGCAAGCGTCTGCGGATCGTCGCACTCCGCCCTGCGCGCATTTCGGCGTCTGCGGCGGATGCCAGTTGCAACACCTGACCTATGCCGCTCAACTCGAAGCCAAAGTGGCGTTTATACGCGAATCGTTGCGACGGCTCGGTTGCATTGATTGGGAAGGAGAAATTGCTACGCGCTCGGCTGATGAGTTTGGGTATCGTTCGCGCGCCGAACTGAAAATTGCGCGCGATGAAAACGGCAAAACCCGCATTGGATATTACCGTCCGGCGTCGCAGCGAGTGTGTGAAGTCGAAAGTTGTCTGATTCTGATGCCCGCCGCCAACCGGGAACTTCAACGATTGCACGCGGAACCTTCGCTGATTCCGAATGACGCGACGCGCGTCCATTTCACCGTCGGCGACACCGAAGTGATCGTCACTCCTGCCACCGGCGAAAACGGCAAATCCGAAGCTGTTGATGCGCTCGGCACAGCGTATCAACGCATCGCCGGATTCAATTACGGCTTTGGCGTTCGGTCGTTTTTCCAGGGCAACCGGCTGCTGGTCGAAGAACTGGTTCACTCGGCCATTGGCAATGCCGAAGGCAAGCTGGCCGTTGACCTTTACGCAGGAGTGGGATTGTTCAGCCTGCAATTGGCGAAAACGTTCGAGCAGGTCGTCGCCGTCGAAGGCAATCGCCCGGCGGCCAACCACGGCCTGGAAAACGTCCGCGCCAACAACCTGCCTAACGTTCGTTACGAACAGCTTTCGGTCGAAGCCTGGTTGAAATACAAATCGGTCGAATTGCCGCGCCCGGATTTTGTCTTGCTCGATCCGCCGCGTTCAGGCGCGGGCGCTCAAGTGATCGAACGCCTGGTGGCCATGGCTGCTCCGCAGATGGCTTATGTCTCGTGCGACCCTGCGACGCTGGCGCGCGATCTGCGATTGCTGGTCAATTACGGCTATTCGATTGAATCCATCACGGCGCTGGATATGTTTCCGCAAACGTACCACGTCGAAACCGTCGTTCGATTGCGGATTGCGGATTGAGGATCGCGGATTTCTTTTTTTTCTACCATTTCCTCCTAAGCCGAGAACGTCTGGTTGTCGGTAATCCGCATTCCGCAATCTTCAATCCGCAATCAATATGCGTCGTCTCAGCTTCACGCGACTTAGCCCGTCGCATCAGCCATTGATTTTCGCTGCGCTGGCATTTCTGGGCGGATTGCTCTTCGCCGCCAGATTCACTCTTTCAATTCGAGTGTGGTTTGGGATCGCTTTTCTGTGGTGGTTGGCGGCAGGCGTGAGTTTGTGGAAACGGCAAGCTGCGGCGTTGGCCATGCTGCTTGTCGGATGTTTTGCCGCAGGCGGGTTGTTGTGGGCGATCAATGAACACGCAGGCGGCGAAACCAGCGTCCGAAGCCTGTTTGCGCGTGGCACGTTAAAAGCGGGAGAGCCGGTGGAAATCATAGGAACGATCAACACCGCGCCCGAACTCGCGCCAGAACGAATTTATCTGAGTCTGCAAACTGAGCAGGTTTCCAGTTTCGGCCAGAGCCACCTGACGCGCGGCCTTGTGGCCTTGGTAATTCCGCTTGAAGACGAAGCCGCACGGCAGGAATTTGACCAGCTTCGATTGGATTACGGCGCGCGAGTGCGAACGCTGGCTTTGCTCGGCGACCGGCGAGGTTATCAAAATCCCGGAGCGCCGAAGTTTGACGAAATGCTGGAATTCAATGGCTTCGACGCTGCGGGTTCCATCAAAAGCCCCTTGCTGATCGAGCGATTGGACGATGCGCCGCGCAACCCGTTGCTGGGTTGGTTGTACAGGCTGCGCGCTCGTGCGATTGCAGTTTGCCTGCAAAGTTTTCGCCAACCGGCTTCTGGCATTTTGGTCGCGGCAGTGTTTGGCAATCGCCACTTCCTGGATCGTCGAACGGCGGAAATTTTTCGCGCGGGCGGCACGTTTCATTTGCTGGTCATTTCCGGTTTGCACGTGGCGATGCTGGCGTTGGTGGTGATGTGGTTGACGGCGAAATTGATTCGCGTGCGCTGGGTGCAATTTACGTTGGTGCTGACGGTGATGTGGGCGTATGCGTTGATGGTCGGCGCGCAACCTTCTGTTACGCGCGCCGTCGTCATGTTGACCGTTGTATTGTTGGGGAAATTGCTTTTTCGTACCTCACCCGGAGCCAACACGCTTGCCACGTCGGCAATCATCCTGCTGGCTTGGCAGCCGCTCAATCTGTTCAGTCCCGGATTTCAACTTTCGTTTCTGACAATGTTGGCGATTCTTGTCGTCGTGTCACCGCTTTATCGCAGGTTGCAGTTGATCGGGCAATGGCAACCGTCAGCCCAAACTCCTTACCCGCCGCGCGTGCCAAAGCCGATCAAGGTCCTGGCCGAAATTCTGTTCTGGAATGAGCGTGAATTCCGCCGCGAAATGGAACAGGCTCACGTGCGATTCCGGCTGCAAAAAAGTTCTATAGCTCGTTGGTTGAATCGCTGGCGATTGCAAACGCCGTTGCGCTGGATTGTCGGCACAGTATTTACGACAACGGTCATTCAGATTGGATTATTGCCATTGATGATTTCGCAATTTCATCGCGTGTCCATTGTTTCGCCGATTGCCAACGTCATCGAAAGTGTGCTGGTTTCGGCGCTGATGCTGGCAGGAATTGTGTTCCTGCTGCTGCACAACATCGTCGGATCACTGACGTTGAACCTGGCATGGGCGATCAATGGGCTTGGTTGGTTGACGGTCAAGTCCGCTGAGCCGTTGCTGGTTTGGCGAAAAGCAAGCTTCCGCGTGCCCGACTGGAGTGAATCTCCAGCGATGATTTATGTGATGTTTTTTGTAGCTGTGCTGGTGTTGATTGTGTTGCTCAACGAATGGAACCCCTTTCGCAAAGGTGACGATTCGCAGGCCGCCAATCGCAAACTCGTCGGAAGAATCGGTTTTACTGTTGCTTCGAACGTGTTGCTCACTCTGACGATTCTGCTGGTTATCCATCCGTTTGAGCCAGCTTTCCAGCGAGGGCGATTGAGCGTGACGTTTCTGGACGTTGGGCAGGGCGATGCGATGTTGCTGGTGTTTCCCGGCGGCAAAACCATGCTGCTCGATAGTGGCGGTCGGCTCAATTTCGATTCCGATGAAACAATTGAAGACGGCGAAGAGGTGTTCGTCGAAGACAGCATAGGAATTGCCGAAGCCGCCGTGATGCCTGCGCTGTGGCGACGCGGCATCAAACGATTGGACTGGATCGTCGTCAGCCACGGCGACGCCGACCACGTCGAAGGCTTCGGCGACATCGTTCGCAGCTTCGACACAGGCCAGGTTGTCCGAGCCGTCTCGCCGTTGAACAACTTGCCGACGGATTTGTTCGATCAGGCCGCCCGTTCCGCCGGATTGCCTGTCTGGTGCGTTCGCGCCGGAGACGAATTTGAAATTGACGGCGTGCGCGTCGAAGTTCTTTCGCCATCGGGCGACGCAAATTCGGCAGCAATGTCCAGCAACAATCAATCGCTGGTGTTGCGAGTCAGTTTCGGCAACCGGAGTTTTCTGTTGACCGGCGACATCGAAAAAGAAGCCGAAGCTCAATTGGTCGCCGCCGCCAGCTTGAAAACCGACGTGCTGAAAATCGCGCATCACGGTTCGCAGACTTCGACGACGAAGGAGTTTCTGGAACGAGCACAGCCGCAGCACGTCGTGATTTCTGTTGCTGATCCAAACCCTTATGGTCATCCACACGTTGAAGTCATCGAAAGGCTGCAAATCAGCGGCGCGAAAATCTGGCGCACCAGCCATTGCGGAGCCATCACCATTTCTACAGACGGCAGCGATTTGCGCGTGGAGACGTTTCTCAAGTGCGAATCAGGCGAGCAATCTGGCGATACAGGTTTGCGCTGAAACCGCGCACAATAACTATGTCCTGTGGACGTTTGAAGGCTCCGTGTTTGTTGCGATGCGCAATGACGCGCTCCGCCAGTTTCTGCCCCACGCCCGGCAATCGTTTCAATTCTTCAACCGAAGCCGTGTTGATGTTGATGCGTTCTTCTTGAAGGCAGAAAACAGTGGCAGTGACTGCCTCCGCCGTACGGCTTTCGCTGAAGCCGAGAAGAAGGGATAAGGTGAAAATCGCGAAAAAGATTCGTCTGGGCATTTGGTTCTCAAGCGACAATTCAATCTGATCTTTCACGATCTGAGAATTCATAGTCAGTATGCCCCTTTCCATCAGACCTGACTCATCGGCAACTCACTCTCAAGTCCATGAGACGAAAGAGCAAAAAGACTAAAATGACTAACTGATGTTACGCGATGGGGTAGTCTACCTGTCCCGAGTTGATTGGCGAGGCGAAGCCACCGTCCAGAGAAGCTCTTTGATAGTCCAGATGTGATCGGTCAATCCGGCGGCCATTGCTGGAGATCGTCGTTGAAACTTGCG
>Ga0268299_1001286_pt1 | contig 47778 bp, 38 predicted proteins | sample NOBtaG_FD_193484 | JGI IMG/M metagenome (GOLD analysis project Ga0268299, IMG submission 193484) | Activated sludge microbial communities from bioreactor in Nijmegen, Gelderland, Netherland - NOB reactor | ecosystem: Engineered > Bioreactor > Aerobic > Activated sludge | place: Netherlands... | reverse complement strand
ATGAACCGCTTCCGCCGAGTACTGATCCGCTGGGAGAAGAAAGATGAAAACTATCTCGCCATGCTGCATCTGACTCTTGGCATCATCGCGCTACGCGGGGCGGGATTATTCGGATAGGCTCTAAAGCGATTGGCCCGGCTCCTCGAATCCAACGGAGTCCGACGTGAGCCCACAAAAGCTGTGCGGAAGGTGCGAAACCAGTGGCGTGCCCGGTCCATGCGGCTGCGGTCCGTCATAAGTCCACGACTCCTGAAACGGAATCGACCCGGCGTCGACACGACTTGGCGACAGCATGCCCGCGACGATCACAAGGGCCAACACCCCAGTCAATACTCGGCGACGAGGCATGACGATGAGCATTATTCCGATGGCCACCAGAATCGCACTACTCGGCTCGGGAATCGAATAGAGTTGAAACGCGTGATTCGTTGGCTCGTATGGCGTCCAGTTTGGAAAAACCTCATTCTGGGCAGCCGAGCCATTAGGCGGCAGTGGCGCTACACTGGCCTCCCACCTGAAGGAACTGTTTGGATCGCCAACTTGGTAAATCGACAACCAATTCGTCTCTCCCCCCGCGAGAGGGAGAGGGGTTGCCAAGTCCACAACGAACCTATACTCCCGTCCACCATTAGAAGCAATGACATTGTGGCCGGTCCATTCTCTAAACGGATTGATAACGGTTTGCGAGAAGATCACGTCTCCCGGCAGTCCGTCTCCTGCGCGCGGTTGGTGAATGTTGATTTGAAACGTCTCGTCCCCAATGGGCAAGATCTGCGAATTGTAAAACCCGAGAAATACGATGCGCCCAATTGAAACATCGAAGGGCAGAGCGAAGTCGTCCGCAACAAATTGATAGACAATCGACCCGCCCGGCGATCCGAAACCCATGGAATCGGATGTCAACCCGCCAAACCTGTGCGGCGGATGGTCGACAAGGGGCGCACCGGGGCCGTGCGGTTGGGGGCCGTCATACGTCCACGCCTCCTGAAACGGAATCGACCCGGCCGCTGCCCGATCCGGGGCGAGCACAAGTGCGGTCGTGACCAAAAAGCCAATTGCGTTCATGGCAGATTGCCGTCGACCGCAACGTCTGCATCCGAGTACGAACAAGCCGAATGCCAACAGTCCCCCTACTGTGGGCTCTGGAATGCTGAGCAATTGGAATGCACTGTCACCAAGAAAATTGACTGTGGCGGTATAAAGCCAGTGTGGGTAATTGGAATTCTGAATCGCAAGACCATTGAAATCGGCCGTCGCGCAGATTTCCCATTCAAACGATGAAGCAGGGTCATCGGTCTGATTTATAGACATCCAGTACTTTTGACCACCTAAGATCGGAAACGCCGCTGGCAAATCGACGGCAAACCTGTATTCACGCGGATTCCCTGAAATCAAAATGACCCTTCCTGTCCACTCACGCTCAATGCCCTGCACCGATGTTTGTGACAGAATGGCTCCCGGAAGTCCATCGGTTGGGCGAGCGTCGAAGAATGAGATTCGGAAGGCTTCGTTAGCGACCGGCTCGATTCCAGCTGAGTAGTAGCCCCAGAAGATCACCCGACGAATTTCGGAGTCTGATGGAATTACGAAATCGTCGGCAACGAGTTGGCTAACGATCGCCCCGCCAGGGGATTGAAACGCCATCGTGTCCGATGCAAAGCCTCCGTTGTTGTACGGCTGATGATCGACTAGAAGGCCCCCGCCCGGTCCATGCGGTTGAGGACCGTCATACGTCCACGCCTCCTGAAACGGAATCGACCCGGCCCGCGCATCTTGCACTTGACAATGAAAAATCAGCGCGAAGATCAAGGCGTTCCACAAGAAATGACGGGCGGCGCGCCGTGAACGACTCCCGGGCGTGGACATGGAATGCCCCTCCAATCCGCGCTCCGCGAATCTCATGCGCCCACACCCCGTGGCGACAATTGTACGCATTTCCGACCCCGATTACCACTTGGCCCGAAAACCCTGCGTGCCTCAATGGCGCTCAAGCGTCGATCCGCAACGCCGCACGTCGCACCATGCGCGTACAAGCGCGAAGCCGCGGCCGCACTCGGGCGAACCCGCGCCATCGCCGCAAACCGCCGGCGCAACGCGGCTGCCCATTTCCCCCCGCGATGCCAATAATTCCGCGTATTTCTCGTCACCCCATGCGACGAAACCGCCCCGCAGGGCTACCATTGTTGGGGCCGAAACCGCCCGCGCGGCACACGCGGCCCGGCTCGCCGGCCCCGCCCGCCGCCGGTTTTGATGACATCCACCCTGCGCCACGGAGCCGCCCATGCCCAAGGCACACGTCGACCCGACCGAGCTGAGACGATTCGCCCGCGACCTCACCCGCTTCAACGCCGAACTCCAGGCCCTCGTCGCAGGCCTCCGCTCCCGCATGCGCGAACTCGACAAAACCTGGCAGGACCAGGAGCAGCGCCGCTTCGCCGAGGAATTCGAGCAGACCGTCAAGGGCGTCTCCCGATTCACCGGCGCCACCGAACAGCACATCCAGTTCCTCCAGCAGCGCGCCGGACACATCGAAGAATACCTCCGTCAACATTAGGATCTCCCCGTGGGCAATCAGGCATCGGTAGAATCATTTGAGGCCCTCTGCTCCCTGCGAATGGCCCTGTCCAAATTCGCGGACCACGCCGCCGGCGTGCTCTACGCCGCCGAGGCCGACCTGCAGCGCGGACGCACCTGGGTCAAGACCGAGCAGGTCAACCACTGGCAGGCCGAGGGGCGCAAGCGCGCCGAGTTGCTCATCCGCGCGAAGCTCGCCCTCAAGGAAAAGAAACTCACCCCGACGCCCCTCGGCGGACGGCAATCCACCGTCGAAGAGGAGAAGGCCCTGAAACTCGCGACCCGCCGCATGGAGGAGGCCGAGCAGAAGGCGATCAACGTGAAGCAGTGGGGCCGCCGCATCGATGAGGAGGCCCACAACTTTCAGGGCTGGGCCGCCGGCATGAAGCGCGCCATTTCGGCTGATATCCCCGCGTCCATCGCGAAACTCGACAACATGCTCGCGGCCCTCGAGGCCTACGCCATGCCCGCCGCGCCGCAGTTGCAGACCTCCGTCGCATTCACGAACCCGCCCGACGAAGCCGCGGCGCGGAAAAATCAAGACGCGCCGACGGATCATCAGTCCAAGCAACCGCCCGAGTCCGAAGAATCTCAACAAACGAAGGGCGGCCCGCCATGAGCGTCAACACCGCCTTCGGCCAGCTCGAACACGCCCGCAAGAGCCTCGCCACCCAATGGGACGAGACGCGCGTCGCCTGGACCGATGAGACCGCCCGCCGCTTTGAAGAGGAGTTCATGGCCCCCCTCATGATCCGCGTCCGACAATTGGAACAGGCCCTCAGCCAGTTGGATGTCGCCCTGCGCAAAATGCGCCGCGACTGCGAATAGGCATTGGTATGGATTCATCGCGACACAGCGACAACAACACCCCCGCACCGGTCACCCTGCCCGGCCCAAACGCGACCGCCGTCGACACGGAGGCGCGCACCGCCGAGTTTCTTGACATCCAGCGATCCGGCCTGTCCGCCCTGCGAAGCCTCGCCGACGGCGTGGTCTCCGACGCCGAATCCAAAATCGAAGAGCGCCTTCGCAACGCGACCACACTGGCCGAGAGCGCGCTGCACGACCGCATGGCCGAGATCGAAGCCCGCGCCAACGCCGACCTCGCCGCGCTGGAGCGCGAGCAGCCCGTGCAGTCCCGCCCCATCCTCGCCGACTTCGAAAGGGCCTCAACCGAAGCCACCGAAAGCGCGCGAAAGGCCTACGAGCGCGTCATCGCCGAGGCCCGCGACCATGAGACCGAGGCCGATCTCCTCCTGCAACACGAGCACCTACTCAGCGACACCGTCGCCCAGGCCAATTGCGAGCGCCTCAAAAACGAACGCCTCGCCGCCGAGAAGCAGACCGCTGAGGCCTATCAAAACTTCGAATTACTGCGAAACCGCATCGACGCCCAAATGGCCAATCTCGGCTTCGACCTCGCGCTCGCCGATGCCGACCCCCAGCAGTCGCCGCCCGCCGAAGACGACCCCGCCGATTTCGACCGCCACCACCTCGCCGCGACCACCGGCCTCGACGCCCTCGAACGAATTCGCGACGGCCGCATCTTTGTCGGCAGCCGCATGGTCGTCGTCCTCGCCCTCTTCTGCGTCGCCGTCGTCGGCGCCTTCGCAATGATGAGCATCTACAAAGTCGCCGGCGCGCCGCCGTTCAAGGTCGCCGGACCCATCGCCGGCGTCTCCGCGCTCGTCGTGTCGCTCATCTTCGGCATGATCATGCACCGCCGCGAACGCACCCGCGTGCTCAATACCTACGAACCCCTCGCCCGCGACTTCGCCCTCGCCCGCCAGGCCCTCGACACCCGCGTCGCCCGCATGCGCGACCGCCAGCAGAAACTCGAGGCCCGCGCCCACGACATCCTCCGCAACAATCCCGAGAAAGTCGCCTCGCGCCGCAAGTTCGACGCCACCATCGCCGCCCTCAAGAAAAAAGTCGCCGACGCCAAGACCAGCCTCCAGAACACCCTGAACGTAAAACTCGAAGAGTTGAAACAGCGCCGCGACGACGCACTCGGCGGCATCAGCACCGAATCGCGCGAACGCATCCAGCAGGTCCGCCGCCGCCACGACCAAGATGCCGCCACCGCCCGCCAGGAATGCGACGAACGCATCAAGGCTGCCCGCGCCCGCTACGACGCCGAGCGCGCCCTCCTCGAACGCGATTGGAATGACGCCGGCGCCCATGTCCGCCGACTGCTGACCGACGGCGATCGTCTCGATCGCGCGCTGGATGAACCTGCACATGCGCACAAACCAACCCACCCGCGCGGCGAACCCGCCGTCGACATCGAAGGCACCGTCTGCATCGGCCACTGGCAGATCGATTGGAATCGCCTCGCGACCCACGTCGCCGACCTCGCGGCCCTCCGCGCCGGACGCTCCGACATCGACACATCCCCCGCCGTGCTAAGCACCCGAAATCACTGCTCGCTGCTGCTTCAAACCGACCGCGCCGGTCGCCAGCGAGCCATCGACACCATTCGCGTCGCCATGCTCCGTCTGCTCACCACCCAGCCCGCCGGCCGCGTCCGCTTCACCATCATCGATCCCGTCGGCCTCGGCGAGAGCTTCGCCGGATTCATGCACCTTGTCGATTATCAGGAGGCCCTCGTCGGCAGCCGCATCTGGACCGAGAGCGAACACATCGAATCGCGCCTCACCGAACTCACCAGCCACATGGAGAACGTGATCCAGAAATACCTCCGCAACGAATTCCCCACCATCGACGCCTACAACCGCCAGGCCGGCCCGCTCGCCGAGCCGCATCGCTACCTCGTCGTCGCTGACTTCCCCGCGAACTTCACCGAGGGCGCCGTCCGCCGCCTCACCAGCATCATCAACAGCGGCGCCCGCTGCGGCGTGCACACCCTCATCATGCACGACCGCCGTCTCGGCTTGCCGACCGGTCTGCCGCTCGAAGACCTCGTCGGCAACGCCCTGCACCTCGTCCACAACGGCGATCGCTTCGTTGCTGCAGACAAACTGCTGCAACACTTCCCGCTCACCCTCGACGATCCGCCGTCTGAAGACGACCTGACCGCGCTCATGCATGTGGTCGGCCGCGGCGCGAAAGACGCCTTCCGCGTCGAAGTCCCCTTCGACGCCATCGCGCCCTCCAGTGAGCAGCGCTGGACCCTCGACGCCGCCACCCAGCTCACCATCCCCATCGGACACGCCGGCGCCGTCCGCTTCCAGAACTTCACCCTCGGCCGCGGCCTCGGTCAGCACGCCCTCATGGCCGGCAAGACCGGCTCCGGAAAGTCCACCCTGATGCACGTCATCATCGCCAACCTCGCCCTCTCCTACGGCCCCGACGAGTTGGAACTCTACCTTGTGGACTTCAAGAAGGGCGTCGAATTCAAGACGTATGTCACGCACGCCCTGCCGCATGCCAAGGCCATCGCCATCGAGAGCGACCGCGAATTCGGCGTCAGCGTCCTGCAGCGCCTCGACGCCGAGATGACCCGCCGCGGCGATCTCTTCCGCGCCGCCGGCGTCCAGGACCTGCCCGCTTACCGCAGCGCAACCGGCGTCAAACTCCCGCGCACCCTGCTCATCGTCGATGAGTTCCAGGTCTTCTTCTCCGAAGACGACCGTCTCGCGCAGGACGCCTCCGCCCTGCTCGATCGCCTCGTCCGCCAGGGCCGCGCCTTCGGCATCCACCTGCTGCTCGGCTCGCAGACCCTCGCCGGCAGCGCCGGGCTCGCCCGCAGCACGATCGGACAGATGGCCGTCCGCATCGCCCTGCAATGCTCCGAGGCCGACTCGCAGTTGATCCTCGACGACACCAACCCCGCAGCGCGACTCTTGTCGAGACCCGGCGAGGCCATCTACAACGACGCCGGCGGCCTCTTCTCCGGCAACAGCAATTTTCAAGTGGCCTGGCTCTCCGACGATCGTCAGGCCGCCCACCTCGCCGAAATCCGCGAACTCGCCGACGCCCGCGGCTGGCAGGGCGAACCCGCCATCGTCTTCGAAGGAAACGCCCTCGCCGACCTCCGCCAGAATCGCCGCGCAATGACCTTCGCCAACGCCGCCGACTGGCCGGCCCCCGCCGCCGCGCCGCACATCTGGCTCGGCGAGCCGGTCGCCATCAAGGAACCGACCGGCGTCATAATGCGCCGTCAGAGCGGCTCGAACCTGCTCGTCGTCGGACAGCGCGACGACGTGGCCCAATCCATGCTCGCCGGCTCCTTGCTCTGCCTCGCCCTCCAGTATGCGCCGCAATCCGCGCAGTTCATCATCCTCGGCGGCAGCGACGACGACGCGCAGACCCCGGGCGGTCTTCGCGACATCGCCGCCGCCCTGCCGCACGCCATCCGCTGGGTCGAATCGCGCGAGGTCCCCGAAGTCATGGCCGAGCTGGCCGCCGAGTCGCAGCGCCGCATCGATCACGGCCCCGCGAATGCGCCATCCGTCTACGTCATCGTGCTCGGCCTGCAGCGCTACCGCATCCTCCGCCGCCGCGAGGACACCTTCAGCTTCGGCGGCTCCGACGCCGACGCCCCGCCCGCCACCGACCGGCAGTTCGCCGAGCTGCTCCGCGAGGGCCCGCCGGTCGGCATCCACACCATCTGCTGGTCCGACACCCTGGCCACGATCGAGCGAACCCTCGACCGCCAGACCCTGCGCGAATTTGACAGCCGTGTGCTTTTCCAGATGAGCGCCGCCGACTCCGGCAACCTCATCGACTCCCCCGAAGCCAACCGCCTCGGCCTCTACCGCGCCATCCTCTTCAGCGAAGAGCGCGGCGTCCTCGAAAAGTTCCGCCCCTACGGCCCCATCGACGCAGCATGGCTGTCGCACCTCAAGACGCTGCTGAATCGCAAGCCACGCGCAACAACCTGAAGCGGACTGCATGACGGCGGATTGCGTCTCACCGTAGCGCGCAACCTCCGCCGCGGACGTCGCGCGTCGAGCATCTCGCCTGCCCGCAGAGGATGACCGCGACGCAACCACACAATCGGCTATAACTGATTATTCGTGTGCCACCGCTTCAAGCAGTGCACCCACCAGGTGCATGCCCAGGTGCCCGTACCGCATCACACAAGTGTGCCACATGCTTTAAGCCAATGGAATCTAGACAAGTTACGTGGGCTCTCTCGCCCGGTAGGGCGCACGATGGTAGCCGGTGGCTTCAGCCACCGGGATCCGTGATTATTTAGACTTTCCGCCCGGCAGGGCGGACGAATTTGCAACTCGTCGAACTTCAGCTCGCGCGAGGCCGCACATGTTTCAACCCGGCAGGGCCGACGAGGCACCCCAAATCAAAACCGCACCCGCCCAACGGACGATCCACGCAATCCAACGCGGCCTTGCAAAATCAAACTTAAACAGGTGAACAGCAGAACAGGCGACCGCAGGCGAGAGCCTCCCACCGGCCGGCGCACCCGATATGCGCCAGCAGTCCCCTCTCCTGCTCAACTGCTCTACTCTTCTCCTGCTCTAATCCGCCATTCGGCGAATTGGAGGCGGCGGGAATCGAACCCGCGTCCCGGAACACTTCAGACAGGGCCTCTACGTGTGTAGTCGATCGATTCAGTCTCGCAAAACCAGCGGCCGGTCGACAGGCCCCTGACTCCGCCAGCCCGACATGTGTCTCACTTCCTCACGGTCGGACAGATCGCCGAAGCGACCCGCTCTGGAAGCCAGCCTGCTAAATGACGTCTCCCCGCCCAACAGGCGTCAGCGGTTCGACGGGCAGCCTATTTAGGCGGCCATTGCGTAATTGGAGTTGCCAATTAGCGTTTTTGCCAGGTGTTTTACGAGGCCATCCTGACAACCTCGACACGCCACCCTGCCGTCAACTTGCCCGGTCGAAACCAGTTCGCCCCCGGCGGCCGCGCGCGGCAGAAGTCCGCGCGGCGCTCACGATCAGAAACATTGTAGTTGAAAGCAGCGTCGCCAGCACGGCGAACCGTATGATCTCGCACGATCCCACAACACCGGATATGAACGCGTCACTGCATTGCGGGCAACCCATGCCTCGCCGCTTGACCGAAGCACTCCGGCCTCCTATACTTGCACCATGACGCAAGTACGCAAGCAACGTCCGATGACCCCGAAACAGGCCGCCGTCTGTTGTAGTCCGGTTGATGACCTCCTGAATCCGGAGCTCTTCAAGGCCCTGTGCGACCCCACGCGGACAAGGCTCCTCGGCTGCCTCATCAAGTGCGGACGCGCATGCTCGGTAAGCGAAGTCGCTGAATGCTGCGCCGTGGACTTCTCCGTCGTCTCGCGACACCTGCAACTTCTTGAGCGTGCTGGTGTGCTTGAAGCGAGCAAAGTGGGCCGCGTGGTCTCCTACATCGTGAACTACGACAGGTTGAGTGAGACTTTTGAATCACTCGCCGAAGCGATCGCACAGTGCTCTCCCGCAAGTAAATCCGGAAAGAAAGGGGGCTGCTGTGGCTGACCCCCGCAAGCTCCGCGTGCTGTTCCTCTGCACGGGTAACTCATGTCGCAGCCAGATGGCTGAAGGTTGGGCAAAGGCGCTCAAAGCCGGTTCTATCGAGGCGTATTCCGCCGGTACGAACCCGCATGGGCTGAACCCGCTCGCGGTGCGTGCCATGAAAGAGGCCGGAGTCGATATTTCCACTCATCGGTCAAAACGCCCGGAAGACATCAGACAGTCGTTCGACGGGGTCGTCACGGTCTGCGACGCCGCCCATGAGGCGTGTCCGACCATTCCGGGGGCACGCATCATCCACGTCGGATTTGACGATCCACCCCGCCTGGCCAAAGGGGCGGCGTCTGACGAAGAAGCCATGCCACACTATCGCCGTGTCCGAGACGAGATTCGCTTATTCATCGAATCTCTGCCGGAATCGCTGGCCCTGCCAAGCAAGCGAGGGGCTGATCATGACAAACAATGAAATGCCTGTCGGCTCGGCCCATGTGTCACACTGATTTCGAATAGGTCAGGTCAATGACAACCTCCCACACTGCTGTCCAGGTCTCGAATTCCGATTGCCGCCCGGGCGCGCCCTGCCGCACGACGAGGCTGTCTTTTCTGGACCGTTTTTTGACGCTTTGGATTTTCATTGCCATGGCCATGGGCGTTGCCCTGGGGCGGCTCTTTCCGTCCGCCGGAGAATTCCTGAACCGTGCATCGCTCGGAACCACCAACATTCCAATTGCAATCGGCCTGATTCTCATGATGTACCCGCCGCTTGCGAAAGTACGCTATGAGAAACTCCCGGAGGTGTTTCGCGATTGGAAGATCCTGGGCGTCTCGCTCCTTCAGAACTGGCTTGTCGGCCCGGTGCTGATGTTCACGCTCGCCGTGCTGCTGCTCCCGGATAAGCCCGAGTACATGGTCGGCCTGATCCTGGTGGGCCTCGCCCGCTGTATTGCAATGGTCCTGGTGTGGAACGATCTCGCCAAGGGCAGCCCGGAGTACGGGGCGGGCCTGGTCGCTTTCAATAGCATTTTCCAGATTCTGTTCTTCAGCATCTACGCGTGGGTCTTCATCACGGTGCTTCCGCCGCGCTTCGGACTGGCGGGCGCGCAGGTTCAAGTGACGATTGGGGAAATATTCCGAACCGTCATGATCTATCTCGGCATCCCGTTTGCGGCCGGGGTCATCAGCCGCCTGGTGCTTCGTCCGCTGAAAGGGGAGTCGTGGTACACGGATAAGTTCATCCGTCGTATCGCACCGCTGACGCTCGTCGCACTGCTCCTCACCATTGTCGCCATGTTCACACTGCAAGGCGAAGCGATTGTCAGGCGTCCGCTGGACCTCGCGCGAATCGCGCTTCCGCTCGTGATCTACTTCATCATCATGTTTCTGACGAGTTTCTGGATGGCCCGCCGGGCCGGTGCGGACTACGAGAGAACCGCGACGCTTGCGTTTACGGCCTCGGGCAACAACTTCGAACTCGCAATCGCAGTGGCCATCGCTGTCTTTGGCCTCAACAGCGGCGTCGCCTTTGCGGCAGTCGTGGGCCCCCTGGTGGAAGTCCCGGTGCTCATCGGACTTGTGCATGTGTCCCTGTGGCTCGGCCGCCGCCACTTCAGCGAGTCACGCCCAATAGCCGATCGCTGAACACCTTCCATGATTCTCGTAATCCGTTGCACCACGCAGATGCCGGGAAACAAATGAAGCCACTCTTTTCGATCACGCCTGAGCGTGCCTACAACGGTCCTTAATGGTCGAATGTGCCTGGCAGGCGCAGCCCAGATCGGCTGCAATGTCCCCTGCGGCACCGGCGAAGCGGGCCCACTACGATACGCAAACAATGGCCCTCCCCCTCATCTACAACTGGCGCAACCTCTTCGTCCGCAAGTCCAGCACCCTGCTCACCTTCGGCGTCGTCGCCCTCATCGTCTTCGTCCTCACCTGGGCACTGGCTTTCGGCGAGGGCCTGCAGGACTCCCTCAAGGCCGGCGGCGCGCTCGACAAGCTCATCCTCATCAAGCCCGGCGCGACCGGCGAGAGCACCAGCTTTCTCTCCCTCGAGGAATACCGCCAGTTGCACCAGCTCCCCCATCTGGCCCGCACCGCCTCCGGCGAGCCGGCCGTCAGCGGCGAAGTGGTCACCCAGACCTCCCTCCCCCGGCGAAACGACCCCTCCCAGCTCTCCCTCGTCGCCGTTCGCGGCGTCGAGACCATCGCCTTTGACATCCACAAAAACGTCCGAATCGTCCAGGGCCGAATCTTCAACCAGGGCGCCGACGAAATCGTGGTCGGAAAATCCATCGTCGACCGGGTCGAAGGTGTCCAGATAGGTGGAACCCTCGCCCTCGGCTTCGATGGCGGACGCCCCTTCACCGTCGTGGGCATCTTCGAAGCCGCCGGCGGGCCCATGGAGTCTGAGATTTGGTGTTCCCTGTCGCCGATCCGCGATGTCTTCAACCGCGAGAGCATGGTCTCCAGCGTCGCCCTGCGCCTCGACGACGCGGCCCAGGCCCCCGCGCTGATCGAGCAACTGAGAAACCCGCCCTACTCGCTGCAGGCCAGGACCGAACAGCAGTACTACCAGGACCTCGCCGATCGCTCGTCACAGATCCTCGGCCTCACCCTGATCCTCGTCGCATTCATGGCGCTGGGTGCCTGCTTCGCCGTCGCCAACACGATCTATGCCGCCGTCGACGGTCGAACGAAGGAAATCGCCATGCTCCGCACCATCGGCTACACGCCGCGGATGATCGTGTCGTCCTTCATCATCGAAGCCGTCTTCATTTGCGGCATCGCCTGCCTCATCGGCGCGGCCCTCGCCTGCTTCGCCCTCACCTTCACCACCAAGCAGGAGTTTCTCTCCGACGCCACCTGGTCGACCTTCGCCTACGAAATGAAAGTCACCCCGCGCATCCTGATGCTCTCATTGGGAGCCGCCCTGCTGGTCGGTTTTATCGGAGCGATCGTCCCCGCCTGGAAGGCCTCGCGCATGAACATCCTCTCCGCGCTTCGCCGCGCCTGACCGCCCGACTACGATAGGAGACCATGGACGCCACACCCTCCAGCACCCGGGAGCAACTCCAGAAGCTCCGCATCGACAAGTCCAACCGGCCGTCGCCGGTCGCGCCTTCCTCCGCGCGCCGCACGCCGCAACAGCGACAGCAGCGCTCGATCGCCAAACCGTTGTTCATCCTCGTGGTGCTGGGATTGCTGGGCGGAGCCGGCTACTACTACCGCGAGAAACTCTCGTCCACCGCGCAGGACATGTTCAAGTCCGTGCCCGAAGTGCGGCTCGTCTCGGTCACACTGCAAAAAGGCTCATCGGCCCCCGCCGTGCACACCGCGACGGGCAAGATCGTCTCCGACCACCTCGTCAAAATTGCGACAAAAGTCTCCGGCCAGATCACCCAGTTGATGTTCGAGCAGGGCGACCGCGTGGAAAAGGGCCAGGTCATCGCGAAGATCGAGGACGTCTTCTATCGTGCCCGCCGCGACAACGCCAAGGCCAGCTACGAGGAACAAAAGGCGCGGTTGGACTTTGCCAGATCCAACTTCGAGCGGATCAAGAGTCTCTATCAGCGCACCATTGCCCCCGAGTTTGAGATGATCCAGGCCAAGAGCGAGTTCGAGGCCGCGCAAGCCAAGTACGCCGCCGACAACGCCGCCCTCACCGAGGCCCAGTGGCGCCTCGACTGGTGCAGCGTCACCGCGCCGGTCACCGGCGTCGTGCTCGATCGCAATGTGGAAGTCGGCGATTTCGTCGCGGCCGAGGGCGGATTCGGCGGGATGGCAAACAGCCAGTTCGCCTCCATCGCCGACATGACCAAACTCCGCGTCGAAGTCGATGTCAGCGAACTCGACATCACCAAAATTTCCAAGGACATGCCCGCGGTCATCATCCCCGATGCCTACAAGGATCGCCGCTACCGCGGACACGTCATGTGGATCGACCCCGGCGCGAACTACAGCAAGGGCACCGTGCAGGTGAAGGTCCGCATCGAAAACCCCGATGAATACCTGCGTGTCGAAGGCACCGCCCGCGTCGACTTCAAAAAGGAATACGACGACGAGTCCCCAGACGCCGGCAAGGGCACGCTCTGGCTGCCCAAAACGGCCGTGATGATCGAGGGGGGTCGGATGCGCGAAGCCGGCGCAGCCGAAAGGCCCGAAACGACCCAGCCGGAAGCCGACGACGCAACACCCACACCAACGCCGACCATCGGTGCCGTGCTGGTCTTCGCAAACGAACGCCTCACGAAGACGCCAATCAAGATCGGCCGCGAAACCGAACGCCTCTACGAAATCACCGCCGGCCTCTCCGCCGGCGCCCGCGTCGCCGACACCCCCGCCAACTACCACGACGGCCAGCGCGTCAAACCCCCGGGCGCGTAGTTCTTGAAGACTGTTCCGCGTTCCGAGGTCCTCGTTCCGCGTCCACCACGTCAGGCCGCCAGCACCGCAAACCGCGCCAACAATCGGGCCCCGCGGGGCGGGTTCAACATCGCAATGTGCGCAATCCGCCCGCGAATGTGGCCGGCGAAATCCGCATGCCCCTCGCGATTCTGCGTCGACAGCCCGCCCGCCTTCGCGGCATTGTGAAGTATCGCCTTCAACTTGTCGTACTCGTCCCGCGCACAATTCAGCTTCTCATTCACCACCACGCCGGTCACGCGCTGCCGATGCCCCGGCCGCGCAAACCGCGCCTTGCGATCATTAAGGCTGAACCCTTCCTCTGAAACGATGTGCCGCACGACCACGAGGAATCGCTTCATGCCACGCTTGAACCGCTCATCGCCCGAAAAAGTCAAATCGTCGGCATAGCGCGTATACGTCGCCTCAAACTTTTTCGCCAATCCCGCCATTCGACAGTCAAACCGATGCAACGCGAGATTCGCCAGACCCGGACTCGTCGGCGCGCCCTGCACCGCATGCCGCGGCCACAGGCGAACCTGTGCGCCGAACAGCTTCGACTCCTGAAACTCCCCCAGATTGGGCCGGTGCGTGCAGAACATCGCCAGCCACCGCGACACATCCCGCGAATACCCCATGCGGCGAAACACGCCGACCACCAGCGGCTTGCGGACATGCTCGAAGAAATCCCGCAAATCGAACTTCACCACGAGTTTCCGCCCGACATGCGACGACGCGTTGCTCACGATGCCGCGCTCGCGCCGAAACCCGTGCACGGCGTCATGCAGCGCGGCTCGATCAAGAATCTCCGCCTTGATCTTGCGTTGAATCGTCCGCAACCGCGGCTTCGGGCTGCAGATCACGCGCACCCCGCCGCGCTTCTTCGGCACGGTCCACTCACCATAATTGGTCTTGCGCGGGCGCACCCGGTTGGCCGGATTAGCCAGCGCTACGGCGCGACGCACGTCGATCTTCAGCCAGCGCATCATGTCCCCGGCCGTCTCCAGCAGCGGCACCCCCGCCGCCGACAGCCGTTCTTTCTGCGCCGGTGCCTGCGGAAATGACGGAGAACTTGGAAGCAGGGCCGGTCGATCCGGATTGGCCGCGGGGTATCCCGCCGCCCCCGCCCGGTCCGCGCAGCGCACCCACTGCAGCTGCGCCTTGCCCCGCCGATCGGTCCACTTTCGCCGGTACGCAACACGCCGACCCCCGCGCCGCCACCAATGCCAGATCTTGACCAGCACGGCAAGCACCACGAAGCAGATCGATATCAGCGTTCGATTGGAAAGTTCGGGCATGGCTGAAGACCGAATCGCGCGACCGACGCCTGTCTACACGCACCAAGATAATCGGGCGCGGGGCGCGTTTTACAACGCTCCGCCGCGTATGTAATACGGTCGCTCCGACCGTATTACGTACGCCCTTCAGGAATGTCAGCGCAGCAACTCGCCCGGGGTAACCCCGGACATCCCGTCGCCGGGACCCTAAAACGCCCGGCCCCGCGCCCGAGCAGGCAGTGTCCCCCCGCCCCGCTAACGTCGTCAAGGAAAAAGTGTGATCGCAGGTGAATTCGACGAACACGTCGCCTTGAAGATTCGCGCCTACTCAAACCGCAGCGCTTCCACCGGATCGAGTCGCGACGCCTTCCACGCCGGATAGATGCCGCTGATGATGCCCGTCACGATGGCCATGCTCAGGGCCAGCATGATCGCCATGGGCGTCGTGATCGTCTCAAAGACGCGCGTCGCGTTTTCAATCGCCTTGGCGACCGACCATCCCATGATCACGCCGAACCCGCCGCCGAGAAACGACACGCTGCTCGCCTCGACCAGGAACTGAATCAGCACGTCGCCGCGCTGCGCACCCATCGCCATGCGCACCCCGATCTCGCGCGTGCGCTCGGTCACCGCCACGAGCATGATGTTCATGATGCCGATGCCGCCCACGACGAGGCTGATGCCGGCAATCGAGCCCAGCACGACACCCGTCATCAATTTGAACGTGTTGAACTGCTCGACGATCTCTTTCTGCGCCTGCACCTGAAAATCATCAGGCTGGCCCGCGCGAATGGTGTGCCGCCGGCGGAGCAGTTGCTTGACCTGGGTCTTGGCCAGGTCGATATCGTCGTCCTTGCCCGAGATCGCCTCAATGATGATCACGCTGACCGTCTTCAGCCCGTAGAGTTTCTCCATGGCCGTGGTCACCGGCACAATGATCTGCTGATCGAGGTCCGTGAAGCCGACGTTTCCCTTTTCCTCCATGATGCCGATCACGCGGAAACTGCGGCCGCCCTGAAGGCTCGTGATCTTGATCGTCTCATCGATGGCCGGCCGTCCGCCGAAGAGTTCCTTCTTGATCTTGTGTCCGAGCACGCAGACACTGGCGCTGCTCTGCACGTCGGTCGCAGTGATGAACTGGCCTTCGCTGACATGGTGGTTATTGATTTTCGGGTATTGCTCGGTGGTTCCGCAGATCTGGGCATTCGTGTTCTTCGACAGAAATCGCACGAGACCGCCGCTTCCGACCTGGGGCACGGCATAGCGCACCGCTTCGCATTCCTTCTTGATCGCCGCGGCGTCCTCCAGCTTCAGTGTGTCAAAATTGCCGATGGTCCGCTGACCGCGGCGCTGCACGTTGGGAGACACGAACATGCGGTTCGAGCCCATCGACTCCAGGCCCGCTTCGGCTCGCGCGCTCATGCCGGTGACGATGGCCATGGCCGCAACCACGGCGCCCACGCCAATGATGACGCCCAGCGTGGCAAGGGCCGTGCGCATGGGATGCACCCACAAACTGCGCAGCGCCATGAGGAAGACACGAAAGAGGAACATGTAGACGACCTTCTCTTACATCACCATGCCGGTCGCATGGCCCCAAAAGTTGTCCTGCGCCGCGACGCCCACGTCAATTCCGCACCCTCGTCTCATGCATTGACCTTCACCGGCCGGGCCATGCGCGGCGCCGCCGGCGCCTGTGGCTGCGAAAACGCCGGCTCCCTCGGCGCGACGGCCCCGCCATGCGTCAGCAACTCATTCCGCGTCGCATCATCCATCGGCCGATCCTCAACAATCTGCCCGTCACGCATCCGGATCACGCGCTTCGCCTGCACCGCCACTGACATCTCGTGCGTCACGAGAATGACCGTCACCCCGTCGCGATGCAACTCGTGAAAAATCTCCATGATCGCCTTGCCGGTGCGGCTGTCGAGATTTCCGGTCGGCTCGTCTGCCAGCAGGATCTTCGGTTCATTCACGATCGATCGCGCAATGGCGACACGCTGCCGCTCGCCGCCCGAGAGTTCGCTCGGCTTGTGACTGCCGCGCTGCCCCAGCCCCACGCGCTCCAACGCGCGCATCGCCGCATCGCGGACGCGCGTCTTTCTCGCATAAAAAAGCGGTACGGCGACATTGTCGATCGCACTGGTTCGCTGAATCAAATTGAATGTCTGAAACACGAACCCGATCTTCGCATTGCGCACGATCGCAAGCTGCCGATCCGTCATGCGGCTGACGAGATCGCCATCGAGGTAGTATTCGCCGGACGTCGGCCGATCGAGACAGCCCAGCAAATGCATCATCGTGCTCTTGCCACTGCCGGATTGTCCGGTGATGGACACGAATTCGCCGGCCTGAATGGACAGATCGACCCCGTCAAGGGCGCGGACCACGGTGGAGCCCATCTCGTAGTGCTTCGTCAAGTTGCGAATGTCAATCAAACGATCTGCTCCGCGATCCAAGAAAGGTGTCAAGGTGACAAGGTGTCGAGGTGTCAAGGGGCAGTGGCTCGACACCTGGCCACCTCGACACCTCGACACCTTTCTTTCTCTAGCTCTTCTTCGCCGCCTCTTTCTCCCGCTCCGTCTTGGTCGGACGCGTGATCCACACTTCCTCGCCGTCCTTCAAGCCCTCGGTCACTTCGGTGAACGTGCCGTCGGTCGAGCCGATTCGCACCGGACGCTTTTCTTCATCCAGGGGCGCATTCGGATTCTTGCGCACCGGCACATAGACAAAACACTGCTTTCCCTCGCTGAAGAGGGCGTCATTCTTGACCAGCACAACGTTGTCGAGGCTCTTGGTGGTGAACGACAGATCGGCCTGCAACCCCAGCAGTTTCTCAAGGTCCTTTCCCACGAGCCGGATCTTGACCTGGAAAGTGATGACGTTGCTGAGATTCTGCGGCTCCGGCAGGATGCGCTCGATCGCGCCCTGGAATGTTTCATTTCGATAGGCGTCGACGGTCACGTCGACCGGCTTGCCCTTCAACGCGCCACCAAGCGCAATCGCCTTCTCCACATCGGCCTCGGCCCGGGCCTCGTCGTCGGAGTCCATGACGTATTGGGTGTAGTCCTTGACTTCCTCGGGCGTCAGCTCGCGGGTCATGCCCGGCTTGGCGAAATCGGGCGCGATGTCGCGAATCATGCCGATGTCCGCCTCATCGACCTGCGCCATCACAAACATCGCCGACGTGTCGGCCACGGTCATGATCGGCGTGCCGCCGGTGAAAGACTGCGTGCCGCTCTGGATCATCTCGCCCTGCTTGACGTCGACCCGGTAGACCATGCCGTCCGCTGGCGCGCGGATAATCGTCTCCTTCAATCGTTGCTCCGCCTCGTCGAGACTCTTCTGGGTCTGCCTCAGGGTGGCCTCGGCCGACGTGAGATCTTCCTCTGCCGCCTTAATCAGGATCCGCTCGTTGTTTTTTGCGCGCTGAACGGCGTTCTTCGCACTGATCAGGGCAGCCCTTGCACGATTGAATGTCTGCTCGGCAGAGACCTTTTCAACGTCACCCACGACATCCTTGCTGTATGATTTCACCTTGTTCCAGCGGAACTCGGCCTCATTGAATTGCGATTCCGCATCAACCAACCGCGCCTCGGCATCACTGGTCTGCAGTGGGAGGTCGACTTGGTTGTTTTCCAGATTGGTGCGGGTCTTCTCGACCGCGGACTTGGCCCGATCGACATCGGCCTGTCGGGATTCAACATTCCTCGTCTCGTCGACCGGATCCAGCTCGACGAGCACGTCGCCCTTCTTGACGTACTGTCCGGGCACGACGTGAATCTTCAGCACCTGCCCGCCGGCCTTGCTCTTGATCTGAGTGTACTGCTCCGGCACGATGGTCCCGCTCGCGGTCACCGGAATAACCATGTCGCCGCGCTTCACCGGCTCCTTCACACCATCCAACCAGGCGTTCTTCAGGCGTATTTTGGAAACGCCATAGACACCACCGGCAATGCCGCCAATGATGAAGACGGCGATGATTAACTTCTTCATGTGTTTTCACTCCGTGCTGGTACTGTCGGCGGCCTCCCTGCCGCACCCCCTGAAAATCAACGCTGCCCCGGCTCCAAAACGCCCCCGGCGCGAGGAATGGGCCCGCAGGTCTCAAATGAAGCATAGCGGAAACGCGGCCCGCGTCTCACGCGCCCCAACAATAACTCATTAACTGCCATTATGTTAGGCGTCGGGAGCGGCAAATCCCGCGGGCCGGCAAGCCCTCCCCCCAAGCCAACGCGACATCGCGTCGGCCCGGCCGCAACGGAGCGGATGCTTTTCGCCGTCACGCCGCCGGGTCGAACCGGTGGTATTCAAGATCGAAGGTCTGCGCCACCGGCTGATTGGTGATCCGCCCCTCCACCACACTGACGCCCTCAGCCAGGCCCGCATCCATACTGGCCGCCTTGCGCCAGCCGTGGTTGGCCAAACGAAGCATGTAGGGCGCCGTCGCATTGGTCAGCGCGAAGGTGCTGGTGCGACCCACCGCGCCGGGCATGTTGGCCACGCCGTAGTGAACGATGCCATCGACCATGTAAGTGGGATTGGCATGGGTCGTCGGCTTGATGGTCTCGCAGCAGCCGCCCTGATCGACCGCCACGTCGATGATGACCGCGCCGGGCTTCATGATGGAAAGATACTTGCGCGGCACCAGCACCGGACACTTCGCACCCGGGATGAGCACCGCCCCCACGACGAGATCGGCCAGCACCAGGTGTTCCTGGATCATCGTGTCATTGCTATAGAGCAGATTGACGTTGGCCGGCATGACGTCCGACAAATATCGCAGTCGGTCTAGATTCACATCCATCAGGATGACGCTAGCGCCGAGCCCGGCCGCGACCTTGGCGGCATTGGTGCCGACGATGCCCGCGCCGAGGATCAGCACGGTGGCCGGCTCGACGCCCGGCACGCCGCCCAGCAGAATGCCGCGGCCCATCATCGGGCGCTCGAGGTACTTCGCGCCCTCCTGAATGCTCATCTTGCCTGCGACTTCGCTCATCGGCGTGAGCAGCGGCAACCGCCCGCTGCGATCGGTGACCGTCTCGTAGGCGATGGCGATGCATCCGCTCTTCATCACGCCCTCGGTCAGCGCGCGGTCGGCTGCAAAGTGAAAGTACGTAAAGCAAATCTGGCCCTTGCGCAGCATCCGACATTCGTCTGCCTGCGGCTCCTTGACCTTGACGATCATGTCGGCCTTCTGAAAGACCTCGGCTGCACTCTTGACGACCTTCGCGCCCGCCGCGATGTAATCGGCATCGTTGAATCCCGACCCGGCGCCCGCGCCCTCCTCGACGAGTACCTCGTGTCGATTTCGGACCAGGTCATTGACGCCGCCCGGAACGATGGCAACGCGATACTCATCCGGCTTAATTTCCTTGACGACGCCGACGATCATGGTGTGTGCTCCTGCGGTGCAAAGGCTGCGATCAACGGCGAACATGCTATTGGGCCGGGCAAATTCCGGCAATGTCGGGGCGCAGGGATTGCGCGAACGGGCCCGCCGCAGGAATACGCACTGCCAGCCCATCTTGCCCCGTTCGATTGTTGCTTTTTTGCATCATGTAGTTTGTCCCGGCACCAACGCGAGCCGATACACCCTTCGAGCGTTTCCAGAATCCGCCCTGCGGTGTCGTGTGGATGCCACATTCGCGGACCATGGCCGGGCAAAACGGGGTGCGGGTTGGCGGGATCAGGACCGATTGATGAAGGTGCTCTGCGCGGCAAGGGCTCGGCGCGCGCGCCGCAGAAGCATGTCGGCTCGGATGCCGCCCCTTCCAGGGTTTCCGGCAACGCCGAATCCACCGACCTGATTGCATCCGTCGCGCGGGGCGAGCCTGTTCGTCCCGATACCCTTGCCAATGCCGCCGGCGACGATCGTTCGGCCGAGCTGCTCAGTGCCGCGTTCGAATCGCTGCCGGTCTGTCTCGTCGTATTCGACCGGGCCCACCGCGTACTCGCGCGAAATGAAGCCGCCCGCCTGCTCCTGCCCGACGACGACGACATCTGCATCATTCTCTCAAAACTGACCGCCGCGACCCGCTTCGACGACTGGGCACTCGAACTCGCGCAGATGTTCGAGACACATGTCGCCAAACGATTTGACGCCATGGTGCGTCCCGCGCGGGACCAGGCCGACGTTTTCCTCAGCCTGGCCTGCTCGCCGCTCCGCGACGCGACAAGCGGCGCCGTGACCGGCGGCGTCCTGCTGGCCGAGGACGTGTCGAGCCGCGTGAACATGGAACAGCGCCTGGCCGTCTCGGAGCGCCTGGCGGCCCTGGGCAAACTCGCCGCGCGCGTGGCGCACGAACTGAACAACCCGCTGGATGGTATTTTGCGCTATGTCAATCTTGCCATCCGCGTCGGCCAGGGTGGCGACGCCGATGTCCGCGTGGGTGAGTATTTGGAGAAGGCGCGCGGCGGATTGATGCGCATGACCCAGATCACCACCGCCCTGCTCGAGTTCAGCCGGTCGGCCCACGCCCCGATGGAGCAGGCCACCATCAACAAGATCGTCGAAGACGCTATCACCGCGATGGCCGCCCGCGCGAGCGAAGTCGGCGTGACCGTGGTCTGCAATCTGCGGAAGGCTGATTTTCCCGTGATGCGCGGCAGCAACATCTTTCAGGTCTTCTGCAATCTCATCAAGAACGCCATCGATGCGATGCCCGACGGTGGAACCCTGACCGTGACGACCAGCCTCGAAGGCCCGGACGTGGTCATCGCATTTGAAGACACCGGTATCGGCCTGCCGGTCGAGGCTGAGCGCATCTTCGAACCCTTCTTCACAACCAAAGAACCCGGCCGCGGAACAGGCTTGGGCCTGGCGGTCTGCCGCGAAATCATCGAACGCTACGGTGGCTCAATCACAGCCCATCGCCGAAAACCGGCGGGCACGGCATTCATCGTACGAATACCCGAGCGCAACTGCGGCGCGCCCGGCATGACCCTTAAGGATGAGAGCCGGCAACCTGATTTGATGTAACCCAGAGAGAAGTCGAGTGATATCGCCAGGTGTTCTTTTTTTGAGTTCTGAAATCTGAAGTCTGAAATTTGAAATCTGAGATTTGAAATCTGAAATTGGACATCGACAAACCAGCCGTCGAGTTCGAACCAGCGAGAACAACAGTCAAAGACCGGCACATGAATGCCGAGTCTTCCCAAGAGTCGGCAGGAGCACGAAACATGGCGCAGGCAACATCAACCGGCACCCCCGCGGCGGCAACCACATCCAAGAGCCAGCCATCGACCAAGACCGCGCGTCCGCGCATCCTCGTGGTCGATGACGACAAGATCATCCTGGATTCGCTCTGCGAATTCCTGCGACTCGAAGAGTACGAAGTCGATTCAGTCGGCAGCGTCGACGCCGCCACGACGTCGCTCGCCCGAAACACCTATCACCTTGTCATCACCGACGTGAATATGCCCCGCTCGGATGGGTTCGAACTCCTCTCCATCCTGCGCCAGAAGCATCCGGACGTCGTCGCCATCGTCATCACCGGCTACGGCACCATCGAGTCAGCGGTCGAGGCGATCAAGATGGGGGCCTACGACTATCTGACCAAGCCAATTGTCGATGATGAGATTCGCCTCGTCGTCCAGCGGGCACTGCAGCAGCAATCGCTGCTCCGCGAGAACCGCTCGCTCAAGCAGCAGTTGCAGAAGCGCTACGGCCTCGAAAACGTGATCGGCCAGGACTACCGGATGGTCAAACTGTTCGACGTCGTCGAGGCCGCGGCCGACACCAAGACAACCGTCCTGATCACCGGCGAGAGCGGCACCGGCAAGAGCCTCATGGCCCGCGCCATTCACCAGCGCTCCGGCCGCCGCGACAAGCCTTTTATTGAAGTCTCATGCGGCTCGATCCCCGAGTCCCTGCTCGAGAGCGAACTGTTCGGCCACGCCAAGGGCGCCTTCACCGGCGCCGTGGCCGACAAGGACGGAAAGTTCAAGGCGGCCGAGGGCGGCACCATTTTCCTCGACGAAATCAACTCCGCCTCGCAGGGATTCCAGGTGAAACTGCTCCGCGTCCTGCAGGAGAAGCGCTACGAACCGGTCGGCTCCAACAACACGATTCAGGCCGACGTCCGCGTCATCGTGGCGACGAACGTCGATTTGAACAAGGAAGTCGAGGCCGGTCGCTTCCGGCAGGACCTCTTCTACCGCGTCAACGTGGTCACGATCGGCATGCCCTCGCTTGTCGAACGACTGGGCGACATTCCGAAACTCGCCGAGAGTTTCCTGGCGCGCTGCCGCGCCGAAGTCGGCAAGGAAGTCATCGACGTCACGCCCGAAGCAATGAACACCCTGCAGCGCTATCACTGGCCGGGCAACGTCCGCGAGCTGGAAAACTGCATCGAGCGCGCCGTCGTCCTCTGCAAGGGTCGCCAGATCACGGTCGACGATCTGCCCGCCCACATCCTCGAAGAAACCGCCAAGCCCAGCGCGGCAGCGAAACCCGGCGAGGCCTGGAAGCCCATGTCGCTGAAGGACGCCCTCGAGGAGCCCGAGCGACAGGTCATCGAAGCCGCATTGCGGGCCAACAACTGGAACCGCCAGACCACCGCCGAGGTGCTCGACATCAATCGCACCACTCTGTATAAGAAGATGAAGAAGTTCGGCCTCGAATTCGAACCAGGCGCCTGATTGCTCTGCGGCCATGCCCGCGCGTTCAGCGTGTGCCACTGCTCTGTGAGCAGTGCATCCACCAGGTGCGCTGTCCTCGCGTGCGAGCTCAGTTCTGATTGTGGCAACCTGCCTTACCGAAGCCGCACGCGCAGCGTATTTCACCGCCCCCGCCCCCCTCGACTAGAATGCCCGCATGTCCGCCGCACTCGAAATCCACGACCTGAAAAAGCAATTCCGCTCCCCCGGCGGACGCACGACCCTGGTCGTCGATGTGCCGCAATTTGAAGTGGCGTCCGGCACCCACGTCGCCGTGCGCGGCGAAAGCGGCTCGGGCAAGACGACATTTCTCAATCTCATCGCCGGCATCCTCACGCCCGACACGGGAAGGATTCTCGTCAACGGCATCCCCGTAACCGGCCTCGGCGAGGCCGATCGCGACCGGCTGCGTGCGACGACAATCGGCTACATCTTCCAGACATTCAATCTACTGCAGGGCTGCACGGCCCTCGAAAACGTCGAACTCGCCATGACCTTCGGCCGCGGCGCCGATCGAGACGCCGCCACCCAACTGCTCAAGCAAGTCGGCCTCTCCGCCCATCTGCACCACGTGCCCCGCCAACTCTCGGTCGGACAGCAGCAGCGTGTGGCCGTGGCGCGCGCCCTGGCAAACCACCCCAGCCTGGTGCTGGCCGACGAGCCGACCGGCAACCTCGATGAGCGGCATGCCCAGGATGCACTCAAATTGATTCGCGAATTGTGCGGTGCAAACGGTGCGGCACTGCTGCTGGTAAGTCACAGCCCCAGCGTGCTCGAGCGATTCGAACAGGTTGTCTCGTTCTCAAGCATCAACCGCGCCGCCGTGGCCCAGCCGCAAGGGGTGCCGGCATGAGCGTGACCCCGTCCGCATCGGAACAAGGTGCAGGCGCGACCCTCCCCGCGGCCCACAGCGGCGCGGCAGGTGTGATCATGCTCGCGCGGCGCAGCCTGCGACAACATTCACTGTCAAGCGCCGTGACGATGCTCTCCATCGCGCTCGCCGCGGGCTTGGTCATGGCGGTCTTCAGCATCCGCGCGCAATCCCGCGACGCATTCCTCGGCGGCGCCGGCAACTTCGACGCCGTGCTGGGCGCCAAGGGCAGCAAGCTCCAGCTCGTCCTCAACAATGTCTTTCATCTCGAATCGTCGCCCGGCAACATCCCCTGGTCGGCCTACGAAACCGTGCAGGAGCACCCCGGCGTCAAATTCGCGATTCCCTACGCCGTCGGCGACAGCTACATGGGCGCGCGAATCGTCGGCACCACCACCGATCTCTTCGACAAGTTCGAATACCGCGCCGGCCGCAAACTGGCCGTCCAATCCGGCGGACGCCAATTCGACATGGGTCTGCGCGAAGCCGTCGTCGGTGCCGAGGCCGCGCGCCGCACCGGCCTGACATACGCGTCGCAGTTTCATCCCACCCACGGCATCGAACAGAACGAAGCCTCACACGAGCACGAAGAGATTTATGTCGTCGTGGGCGTGCTGGAACCGACCGGCACGCCGATCGATCGCGTGATCCTCATCCCCCTTGAGGGCATCATGCGCATGAGCGGCCACATCCTGCGGACCGAGGATGACGACATGTACGCCGCCATGCCCGGCGAGGAAATCCCCGACGAGGTGAAGCAGATCAGCGCCGTGATGATCGGCCTGCGCGGGCCCCAGGCCGGCCTCGATCTTGACGAGCAGTTCAACAAGCGCGACAGCGGCGAAACGCTGGCCTTCCCCATCGGCGCCGTCATGGCCGAACTTTTTGACAAACTGGGGTGGATGGTGCAGGTCCTCGGCCTGGTGGCAATCCTCGTGGTCGTCGTGGCAGGCAGCGCCGTGTTGGCAAGCATTCACAACACAATCAACGAACGCCGGCGGGAGTTTGCGATCCTGCGGGCACTCGGCGCGCGACGGTCGGCGGTGTTCTCGATCATCCTGCTGGAGTCGGGCTTCATCGCGGCAATTGGCGCGGCCCTCGGCTTCGTGGTGTACGGCGGAATCATGTTCGTCGCGGCGGCTGTGATTCAGCGCCAGACCGGCGTCGTGATCGAGCCATGGAAATTCAACCCGGTGCTGGCCTGGACCCCGCCGGGCATGGTGCTGCTCGGCCTGGTCGCCGGCCTGATCCCCGCCGCCAAGGCCTACAGCACCGACGTGGCGACGCACCTCGCCCCGCAAACGTAAAAGGTGTCTAACATAGAACGTGTCGACAGAACCCACCACGCAAGTGGTGGACGGTCAGAGCAACGCGAGTTTCCAAGATTGTCGCGAAGGCCCCCCGAATGGGCCATCCGACATTCTGAATTGCCCTCCAAACCCCTGATGGGCAAACATGGCATGATCAAGATCAGTGTCGTCATTCTGGTTGGGCTGGCGCTGCTCGGCGGCGGGACATGGCTCGTCTCGACCCGCCTGCTGCACGAACCACCCGCGCCCGTGCACCCCAAGGCGACCGTCGTAAAGGGCGTGCCGCTGGACGCGCCGCTGGCAAACGATCCCCTCCCGCCAGTGACGACGCAGAACATCCGCGGCCTGACCGGCGAGCGCGGCTCCAGCACCCTGCCGCGCATCGCCGCAACCACCAACCCCGATCACGCAAAGTACGGCGTCGTCCAATTCGATACACTCGCCTTATTTCCCTACAAGCGCTGGTGGGCCTCGCTCGACGGCCAGACCGAAAAGCCGCCGGACCAGATCCCCGCCGCCGTAAAGGCCCTCGGCGGCAAGCCAACCTGCATCGTCGGCTTCATCAACCCCCTCGATCTCGACGATGGCGGCAAAGTGTCGCATTTCATGCTCATGCGCACCCAGAGCCTCTGCTGCTACGGCGCGCCCATCACCGTCCAGGACTGGATCGACGTCAAACTCCCGGACGGCAAGCGCATCACGCCGACCCTCCACGTGCCGGTCTTTGTGCTAGGCACCCTCGACGTCGGCGAAGACATCCAGAACGGCTACACCGCAAGCCTCTATCGCATGAAAGCAGACAAAGTCCTGCCCCCCGGCGAAGTACCGTAAGAAGTCATCAGTTATCAGTATTCAGTTATCAGCTTTGGGCCGTCAACGTATCGACGCCGAAGCCTGATTGGGCTGTACTGTCAACTGATAACTGACAACTGATAACTGTAAACTGCCGTTTCGTTATAGTCTCACCATGACCCATACCATCCACGCCGCCGTAATGCGGGCCTTCAACACCCCGCTTTCAATTGAGACATTTGACGCGCCACCCGCCCTCGCCCCCGGCGACATCCTCGTCAAAGTCCGTCTGGCCGGCGTCTGCGGCACCGACGTGCATCTGCACAAGGGCGAACTCAAAGTCCCGCTGCCCCTCATCATGGGCCACGAGACGACGGCGACCGTAGCAGCAATCGGCGCAAAGTCCGACGGCTCGCCGGTCTGCGACTGGCTCGGCGAACCGCTGTCCATCGGCGACCGCGTGTCCTGGACCGTCGGTCGCACATGCGGCGCCTGTGAATACTGTCGATTGTATAAACTTCCCAGCCGCTGCCGCAATCGCAAAGCCTATGGCGTCAACACCCCGTGCGACCACCCGCCGCACCTGCTCGGCGGATACGCCCAGTACCACCACCTCGCCGCCGGCACCGCCATCTTCAAACTCGCCGACGATCTGCCGGACGAGGCCGTCGTCGGCGCGGGCTGCGCACTCGTCACCGTCGTGCACGGTTATCAGCGCATGCCAGTGCGATGGGGCGAGTCGGTCGTCGTGCAGGGCGCCGGACCAGTCGGCCTGGCCGCCATCGCACTCGCCGCCGATGCCGGCGCGCGACCGGTCATCGCCATCGGCGGCCCGGCCGAGCGATTGGCACGATGCAAACAGTTCGGCGCGGACACAGTCATAGATATCGACGAAGTCCGCGACCCGGCCAAGCGCCGCGGCATGGTCATGGAAGCCACGCGCGGCCTCGGGGCCGATTTCGTCGTAGAGTGCGTCGGCCACCCATCGGCGGTCGCCGAGGGTTGGGACCTCGTTCGCGACGGCGGTCGATATCTCGTATTGGGCCAGTATTGCGACGCCGGGCCCACCCCGTTGAACCCGCACCACATCACCCGAAAAGAACTCGAAATCACCGGCTCCTACGGCTCCGAACCGCAGCACTGGGCCATGGCGCTTTCGTTCCTGCGGGCCCGCCGCAACCGCTACCCCTTCCAAGAACTCATCACCCACCGCTTCGCGCTGAGCGAAGTCAACGAAGCACTCGCCAAAGTCGCCAAATGGGAAACCGGCAAAGCCGTCATCGAACCCAACAGATAAACCAGATTTGTATCCGCGTTCGGCGAGCGATCGCCGTGTGCCACTGCTTCACGCCGACGTATCGACACAAGCAGATGACCTGCCTCTCGCCCGGCAGGGCGGGCGAAGTGTGCGGCGGGCCAAGTGTTCAATCCCCACAGAGTCGCGCGTTCACCGGCCCCGCCGACCCCAAATGAGGCAAAAGACTGTATCGAATTCCAGAGGCTGAGGCCTCTGGTCGCGATCGCTGGGCCCGATTCTGACCTTATCTCAAAACCACTGCCCCGCCCCGACGCGCACAAACCACCTCCACCCCTATACCACCCCCTCCACCCGAATCGCCATATACGTCTTTTTCCCCTTGCGCAACACAATCACCCCACCCGGCAACACATCCTCGCGCGACACCCGGTATTCCACATCCTTCACCGCCCGCCCGTTGATGCTCACCGAGCCGTTCGGCAGATCCTTTCGTGCCTGTCCCCGCGAAGGATACAACCCCGAATCCGCCAGCAGCCCCACCAGCACCGCTCGCTCCGTGCCAAGCGCATCAGCCGACAGGGTATGCGACGGCGCACCCTGAAACGCCTCCTGCAACTCCTGCGCCGACAACTCCTGCCAGTTCGCCGCCGGATCGAAAAAGACCCGAGTCGCATTCTTCGCCCGCGCCAGCGCATCGCCGCCGTGCACCAGTGCCGTCACCTCAGCCGCCAGGGCCTTCTGCGTCTCCCGCCCCGCCGGATTCTCCGCCGACGCCTTCGCCAGCCCCTCGATCACATCCAGTGGCAGAAACGTAAACGCCTTCAAATACGGCACTGCGTCTTTATCATCCGTGTTCAACCAGAATTGATAAAACTCGTACGGACTCGTCCGCTTCGGATCGAGCCACACGTTCCCGCTCTCGCTCTTGCCGAACTTCTTGCCGTCCGACCGGTTGATCAACGGCGACGTCAGCCCGAAGGCCTCCACCCCGCGCAACCGCCGAATCAAATCCGCCCCCGACACGATGTTCCCCCACTGATCCGACCCGCCCATCTGCAACGTGCAGCCGTGCAAATCATACAACTGCAGAAAATCATACGACTGCAGCAGGATGTACGAAAACTCCGTGAAACTGATCCCGTGCTCCCGCCCCGCCAGTCGGTCCTTCACCGAATCCCGCCGCAGCATCTCGTTGACGGAGAAGTGCTTGCCGATGTCCCGCAAAAAGTCGAGCAGCTTCACGCCCCGCAGCCAGTCGGCATTGTTCAGCAGCAGCGCCTTGCCCGGCGAAAAATCCAGAAACCGCGACAACTGCGCATGTAGACCCGAGACGTTTTTCTCCAGCACCTCGTCCGTCAGCAGCGACCGCTCCGACTCCTTCCCGCTCGGGTCCCCCACCAGCCCGGTCCCGCCGCCCACCAGCGCAATCGGCCGATGCCCCGCCTTCTGAAATCGACGCAGCGTCATGATCTGCAGCAGACTGCCCACATGCAGACTGTCCGACGTCGGATCAAACCCGATGTACCCGGTCACCGCCCCCCGCCCCAGCGCCGCGGCGACGGTCTCAGACGTGCACGAATGCACCAGGTCCCTCGCCTTCAAATCCGAAAGAAAATCGCTATTCATGGAATACCCAGCTACTGACGGAAACTGCCTGAATTCGCCCTCTGGATCCGTGGGCCAACACAACTCGCCGCGCGCAGCACGCGCCTTGCATCAGTATGACGCCACGGCTATGCTCTTCATAGGAGCGCAGAAGGAGACTACGGCCATGCAGCACCCAGTGTGCCGCGCGCTCTCAATTCGCGCCATTTTCCTGATTTCTTCCCATCCCGTATTCTTATTGCTCGCATCGACTGCGGCGTATGCCGACGATGCGCAGCCAGCCTTAGTAAAAGACATCGGCGACTACACCACAAACTCGTCCAGCCCATCCCGCTTGATGATCCTGAACGGGCGCTGTTTGTTCGCAGCAACCTCGCCCGGGATCGGAAACGAACTTTGGGTCACTGACGGAACGGCCGACGAAACTCGATTGTTGCGCGACATCAACCCAGGAAAGGCCGGCTCAAACCCCTATCCCCTCGGCGTCTTTGGCGATCGCCTTTTCTTTGCCGCGCTTCATCCGGATACCGGTACTGAACTCTGGGCAACGGACGGCACTCCCAACGGCACCTACCTCGTCAAGGACACGGTGCCGGGGCCGGCCGGTGGCGCGCCATTCATAGCAGCCCCACTTGATGGAAACTTGATCTTCGGAGCGCGCCAAGGAAGCACTTCCGAGCTGTGGAAGACCGACGGCACATTCGAAGGTACCGAAATGATCGCGCCGGTTCAGTTTTCAAACTTTGCCCTGTCCCCCTACCAAATGGTCCGCTCGGGTCAGTTTGTGTAATTCGTTCGGGCACTCGATTCAATGGATTGGGAGTTGTGGCGCACCGATGGCACCGCGCCTGGAACAGCGCTGGTCAAGGACATTCGGCCCGGTGTTTCAGGAAGCTATCCTCGCTATCTAACGGACGTGAATGGGACCCTCTTTTTCGTGGCCGACGATGGCGTACATGGGGCTGCCCTTTGGAAGTCCAGTGGAACAAGCGAATCGACCGTCATGGTAAAAGCGGTTTCGCCCGCGGGGAATTTCAAACGGGCCTATTGCGCACTGGGCAACCTTCTGCTATTCGTTGCAAGTGATGGAATCAACGGCTTCGAACTCTGGCGCAGCGATGGCACCGAAACCGGGACTGCTCTCGTTCGCGACATTCGAGCGGGATCACAGAGCTCCGATCCGCAATACCTGACATCCGCCAATGGCGTGCTTTTTTTTCTTGCACGCGACGATGCGACCGGTCGCGAGCTGTGGACCAGTGATGGCACACCTGAAGGAACGAACCGCGTAACCGAATTGTGGCCGGGCCCAGGGGATTTGGCCGCCGGTGGAATGGTGGCAGGCGGGTCGCGCGTCTTTTTTACGTTGAACGTGCCCGGATTGGACTGGGAGCTATATGTCAGCGATGGGACTCCGAGCGGAACACACATCGTGTTGGACCTCAACCCGAATGACAACCCGGGCGTGTCTGGCTACGACTCCGGCGTCGCCGGTGGCGATTTTGTCTACCTGGGCAGCGAACTGATCTTCCCGGGCAATTCTGACACCCTCGGCATTGAATTGTTTCGAACCGACGGCACAGCGCCTGGAACCCACCTGATCATGGACATTGACCAGACAACTCCCGGAAGTAATCCGCAACACATGGTTTCGACTAGTGATTTCTTGTTTCTCGCCGCCACAAGCAGCGCAAGCGGGACACGGCTCTGGAAGAGCGATGGCACAAGCAACGGCACAAATTCCGTACAAGTCCCCGACGCAGTACCGCTTGCCACATTTCCGACGTATCTCGCGGTGATTGGAGATACAGTCGTCTTCGCTGCAAAAACGACGGAAGCGGGGGATGAGTTGTGGCGAAGCGATGGCACTTCTGGGGGAACGGTCTTGATCAAGGATATCCGCCCCGGATCCGCGGCGTCGAGCCCAAGGTACTTTACGCCGGTGAATGGTGGCTTCGTATTCGCCGCCAACGATGGTGTTCACGGTACCGAACTATGGAAATCAGATGGAACCACAGAGGGAACACATTTGCTTGCCGATCTGCGACCCGGAGCCAGTCCTTCCAACCCAGCACGATTCGTCACGCTCAATGGGCGCACTTACTTCACTGCAATTGCAACCGCTACAACAAGCCGGTTGTACTCCACCGACGGTCAATCTGTCGGCCTTGTTCTGGAGCTGCCAAGCGGCATGATTGGGGCGGCACAGGATTATCTTGAAGTTGCAGGTGATTGGCTGTACTTCTCTGCAAACGACGGAATTCACGGCTTCGAGCCTTGGGTCTCCGATGGCACCGCAGCCGGAACACATATGATTGTCGATTTGAACGAGGGCCCCGGATCATCATACTCGGCCCAGTTCACGGCATTCCAAGATTACGTCTATTTCAGGGCCGCTCGCCCGGATGTGGGTTCCGAACTGTTCCGTACTGAAGCGCCCTTTCTAAGTGTTTCCCTGGTCAAGGACATCAATCCGTTCGGCGACGGCACGCCAAACCAGCTGAGCGTGTTCAACAACAAGCTGTATTTTGCTGCCACCGACTCCCAGCATGGAACGGAGCTTTGGATGTCCGATGGAACCGAGTTGGGAACAATCATGGTGGCCGACCTGAACCCGATTGGAGACGCCGACCCCGCGCAACTAGAGGAGTTTTCCTGCAATCTGTACTTCCGGGCAGACAACGGCGTCTCGGGAGTTGAGTTGTACAGGCTCGGCGCCGCGCCGCTGAGTATTCAACTAGTCGCGGACCTGAACCCCATGGGTGGTTCCAATCCAGACCAGCTCACTGTCTTGGAAGATCGACTGTTCTTCATTGCCGATGACGGAATTCACGGCAACGAACTCTTCGTCATTGTGGCCTCGCCCGATGGCGACATGAATTTAGACATGATGGGAGACGGCCGCGACATTGCCATCCTGACAGACGCGATCCTTGCCTCCTCTGAAGCGCCAATCCACCTTTGCCACGGCGACTTCAGCGGCAATCAGATCATGGACGCAGTTGATGTACCCGGGTTCGTTACAACGCTCGTAGGGCCTTAGAGCGAACTCGACAAGAAACCGATTTGAAATTTCGTTTACGAGCCCACCGGCGCCGACACCCGAAAAGTATGCCCGTCCGGATGCACCAGCCGACACTCCCGCACACCCCACGGCTCATCCGTCGGCGGACAGGCCACCGTCATCCCGTGCCTCACCGCCAATGCATGCGCCGCGTCTACTTCCGCGCACGTCTTCACCCACCACGTCATCCACACCCCGCCCGTGTCATAATCGCCGGTCACATGCCGCGGCGACGGCCCGCCGCGTGAGCCCTGCCCATCATGGCAGAGAAAAATCTCGCACTCGCCCCCGCCCACCGATGCGAATCCGGCCGGGCCATGCTCATTGCGATCCGCCGACCCCGCGATCATGCCTCCCTCGTTGTAGGTGAAGCACCGCCGAAACCCCAGCTTCTCAAACCACGCAATGCTCGCCGGCACATCCGACACATTCAAAATCGGCGTGATCGCAGTCAGGTTCATCGTCGAATCCCATGTCGCGCAGGTGCGCTAATGCCCATTAGCCGCACCAGCCAACCCATCCCAGGCCACATCAATCACTCAGGCCCCAATTCTCAAATCTCAACTCTCAGATCTTAAATCTCAAATCCTATAACCCAGCCCCTGATCCACGCACCCCAACGCCAACCCCGTCCCCTCCCACATCCGCCATCCTCAATCCCACATCCCCCGCGTTTACCCCGGCCCCCCCATCGCTTAAATTCCGCCCAGCGGCAACCTTATCGCCCGTCCCTCGGGATGAGCAAATTCTCATGAGTTTCCCCTAACCCCGCCGCCTTGGACCTGTCTATCACCATGAGCGATGCCGCCAAACCCGGCCTGCAGGACGCCGACAGCGCCGCGCAGGACGCCGAAGCGGTCTCGCAGACCCTGGCCGGCGACCTCAAGGCGTTCGATCAACTGATCGAACGCTACCAGCGCCGGGCCGTGGCGGTGGCCTACCGCCTGCTGGGGAACATCAACGACGCGATGGATGTCTGCCAGGACGCGTACGTCCGGGCATTTCGATCCCTCGCGTCCATTCAGGATCCGAAGCGGTTCGGTTCCTGGTTGATGCGAATCGTCAGCAACCTGGCCCTGAACTTCCGGCGCGACCGCAAACAGACGCTGTCGCTGTCCATTGATGACGATGGGCCGGGGCTCAGCGCCGGGGCGATTGCGGATGAACGAACCTTTGCGGGTGGATCGGCGGCCGGAGACAGCCTGCAGACCAGCGAACTGGAGCAGGCGATCAACGAAGCCATCGCCCAGTTGCCCGAGAAACAGCGGCTCGCCCTGATCCTGTTCGCCATCGAGGGCCTGCCCCAGAAAGAGGTCGCCGAGATCCTCGACTGCAGTCTGGAATTAGTGAAGTGGAACGTCTTCCAGGCCCGAAAGACGTTGAAAGACAAGCTCGCCGAGTATTTGGAATCATGACGCCCAACCCCGACAATCTTGAACAGCGCATCAGCGAGCGACGCGACCGACTGCCGGAAGCAGCGGGTTCGCCGCCCGCAACCGGTCCATCTGATCCGCTCGCCGCGCTCATCGCACAGGACCCCGACGTCGCGAATCTCGACAAGGCCTATGCCCGTCTCGGACACATGCTCAATGGCTGGCGCAAGCTGCCGGAGGGTGTGGACTTTCGCTCCTTTCGAACAGGCGTCACCGGCGCCGTCGCCGCCGATGTCGAATACCGCGCCCTGCAGGCCCACGCCGCAGGCGAGTCGCCCGACATCGCCGGCCTGACTGCCGAGGATGCATTGAACCTGGCGCGCGCCTACCAAAAGACAGATGACGCGATCCGTGCCGCCGCGGGGCCCATGCCCGCGGTCGATTGGAATGCCTTGAAGTCGCGCATCTCGGCCGCCGTCCGCACCGAGGCCGCTGAGTCCGACCCGCATCACGAACGCACCATCCTGCTGCCGGCCGCGACGAAGGGCGGCACATCAGACAAGCGTAAACATCGTGATGATGGCGGCCTGCGCTTCCGCCGCGCCATCCAGCGCTTCGTCCTGCCGCTGTCGGCTGCCGCGGCCGTCGCCCTCACTGCGACCTTGTGGTTCAACCGCGACGGCTCGGTCAAGCAGACCCCCGCGCCGACAAATGTCAATCGCATCGTCGTCAACCTCGGCGCGCCGACCCGAACCGGCTCGATCGAACTCGCCTTCGACGAATCCCCCATGACCGCCGCCGCCGAACCCCTGCCCACCCGCGGCGCAGCCATCGCCGTCGGCCCCGGCTACGACGAACTCACCACCATCCCCGACGACGCCCTCTGGCAATAGTCTCGTCTTTCGCGGCGCGTAGCGACACCCCGATCAGAGCCGGCCTGTCCCCAGGCCGCTTTTAGACGGGTCGATACTATTGCGGCCAAGACAAGGTCTCGCTGCATCATCGACTGCGCGGTAGGCGCCCGCCGCGTGCCTTTTCCCATCACAAATACATCAAGTCAAGCGTGAACCCCGTCCGCCCCCAACGATACCCCTCCTGACACCGGTCAAAACCCCGGAGCCCCGCCATGTCCGCGCCCGACCCAACCGAACCGATCGCACTGCAATATGCCGCATCGGATTCGGACTCGAGACCGAGACTCCGCAGCCCCGCGCGGCCCTGGCTTCTCGCAAGAGTGGCCCTGTTCATTTCGATAATCGCCTTCCCGATCATCGTGCTGGCCAGGGACCTTCCCTTCCTGGCCTCCGCCATGATCGGGATGCTCTCATCTGTGCTGGCGCCGTTCCTGATAATCATCGCGATCGGACGGAATACGCAGCAGCAGCCAACTTCGATTGGCCGACTCTCCATGCGGCGCTGTGTGGCGGCCCTCGTCTTCGCTGCAGCGTTTCTTGGCTTCAACGGATGGACATGCGTGAAACTTGACCGGCGTATTCACGACGGGAACTACTCAACAATCACTGTCATTCATCTTCGCATGATTGCCGACATGGTCGATGAATATCGACGGGATCATGGCGCCTATCCGAGCCGCCCCGCGGATCTCGTCACAGCGAATCTGATCACCGAGCGATCACTCGTGCTGCCCATGGACGCGCAGGGCTGGCTATCCCTCGGCTCGCCCCCGATCATCCCGTCGTACATCCTTCGCCCGCAGGCCCGCGCCCCGAATGCCCCACCGCACACGATTCATATCCACGAACGTCAACCATGGTCAGTCGACGGGATTCGACTGTATCAGCAGAAGCATTACGCAGTCGTCTATGCCAACGGATCCACTGCACTGGTGCCCCCCGCCGACCTCGCCGCGCAGCTCTCCATAGGCCCGCCGTAACTTGAAAGCGGTTTCATCGGAAAGCGTGCCACCATGACCGATCGCGACAACATCCTTCCACCCAATCCGCGACATGACGCCGCCGCGGCGTTCCATGCGAGAAGGCCAGGGCTGCGCAGACCGCCATTGCCACAAATTACGATATCGAGAGCGCGGAAGACCCGGATTGCCATCGCGCTCAGCCTTGTGTTCGCGCCGTTCATTCTTTTCAGCCGACAGTTCTTCCTCATCGCCGTGACCGTCGGCTTCTTTGCATCGGCGTCAGCCTTCTATCTGAGCCTCGCCTCAATCCGGCGCAGCGCCCCGACACTGTTTCACAAGCGCCTTCGGCTGTTCATCGCGGCGGCCGGGCTGCTGACTTTCAATTGCTGGAGTTGCGTCCAATGCAACAATGCGTGGCAGGACATGGATCGATCCATTGTCACAGGTTCAACCCTGCGCGCTGTGGCCCATGCTGTCAATCAATACCGGGAGCGCTACAGTGAACCCCCTCCCCTGATGAATGATCTGGTCAACGCCGGACTGTGGGAAGAACGACATCTGCTTCTGCCGACCGACCCGGTCTGGCGCGAACCGGGCCCACACCGGATTCCGTCATTCGTATTCATTCCGGAATCCGCCCGGCCCACGGCCGAACCGAACACCATCCTCGCATACGAGCGCGGCCCCTGGTCATCGCTGGAGGTCTGTATCTTTCCGCGACACTTCCACGCCGCCGTCCGCGCCGACGGCACCATCGCTCAACTGACCTCCTCCGAACTTGCCGCTGCATTGCATCGGCAGCCGACATCGAAGCCGCGGGAATGATCGAATCTCGAAGACACCTGACGCACGGCGCAGACCATGGCCGCCGACCGCCGCGGCCATGCCACCTCCGCCTCGCCATCATTCTGATGGCTTGACTCCCAGCATCGAGACGATCGTCTCGAAATCTTCCAGGTTGTAGTATTCGAAACTGATGGTGCCGCTGTTTTTCTTGCGGGATTCCTTGATTTGCACCCTTCGGCCCAGCGACTGCGACAGTCGCTGCTCGATGTCGCGGACGATCGGCCGGATTTCGCGCGGGGCCTTGGCGGCGGGCGGAGCGCCGCCCCCCTGCTTCAGGGATTTCTCCATCTCGCGGACGCTCCAGGCTTCGCGCACCGCCTTGCGGGCCAACTCCAACTGGCGGCCCGACTCTGTGCAGGCCAACAGCACCTTTCCGTGACCGGTCGAGAGTTTGCCGGAGGCGATCATGGCCTGGACCTCGGACTCGAGTTTTAATAGACGAATGTAATTATTAATCGTGCTGCGGTCTTCGCCCATGCGGGCCGAGATGACTTCGTCCGAGAGACCATGCTGCTCCTGCAGGACGCGGTAGGCCCGAGCCCGCTCGATGGGGTTTAATTCAGACCGATGTATATTTTCGATGAGGGCCAGCTCGAGCATTTCCTCATCCCGCGCCGGGCGGATCACGGCGGGGATTTCGGGCAGGCCGGCGACGCGCGCCGCCCGCAGACGGCGTTCGCCGGCGATCAGCTCATAGCCGCCCTCGGCCGGGCGGACGACGATGGGCTGAAGGGCGCCCCGCTCCTTCAGGGAGGCGGCCAGGGTCGCAATTTGCGCGTCGTCGAAATACCGCCGCGGCTGGGCCGGGTTGGCGCGGACCTTATCGACGGGAATCGACATCAGTGACGGCTCGCGTTTGACCGGCTCGGCGGGCGGGGCCTGCGGGATCACCGGCACGGGCATTGGCTGCGACTCAGCCGCCGGCTCGGGCGTGGTGAGCTGGGTGGAGATCAAAGACGAAATGCCGCGACCGAGTCGGCGGGGCGGGGGCGTGGACATGTGAGGCCTCCAATTGGGGGTTGGACATTGACCGGCCCATAATAACCCGATGGAGTGGAGAGGGACAACAAATTGCTCAGGCGTAACGCACGCCGCTGGAGGGGGATCGCCGAACTCGTGCAGGCGGGGGCATGGCGATGTTCCACGTGGAACAGGTTTTGGGGCGACACTTGTGCGACACCAGGCCAAACTCCAGTGGGAGTCGAAATCCCTGTTCGGGCCTTTCGGTACGATGCGGAGCTCACACTTCTTACAGTCCAGCAACTAGGAATGTTCCACGTGGAACAGGTTTTAGTGGAGGTGGCTATTCCACTCCCGCCACCCTCCGTCGTATGGCCAATTGGGTGCTCGGACAGTGGTGCATGCCGAGGCGGCACCGCTAGCTTTCGATCCGGCGACTCAAAATGTTCCACGTGGAACACGTCTATCGGACCTCAAACCCCCGAGTCCTCGGCTCTACTTGCCGTCATAGACCGAAAATAACCACACTCCACGCAAATCGCGGTCAGTTTTATCGGTTCCGGGCGACTCTTGCCGCCTAGGGCGTTCAGGGCCCTCGTTTCTTCGTGCCTTGCCCGCCGCTCCCGTACCGGCGACACGATTTGGGCACGACGGGGAGGAAGGGTCCGATGGATGCCACGGGGCGGTCGCACTGGATGGGTTGGTTGTGCCGCGTGAGGCCAGGTTTCGGCGGGCGCTCGACGATCGCCCGCTCAGGCATCAAATCGCCGACTCGAATGGCTGGATTCTGACTGCGATGATTTGATTCGCAGGGCGATGACGCTGCCACCGGTCGATATCCCAGACGTAAGATATTGGGTTGCCGGACCGTGGATCGCCAGCGGATTGGCCAGGCGGTGATTCCGGTTTGCGGACATATTGTCTTCTTTTGGGAGTTGAGGATGGGCGTGGGTTCTGACGGCTTTCTAAGGCGCGGCGCCTGCCTCGGGTGGGGGCTCGGTTGCGCGCTGCTGCTGGGTTTGTTCGCGCCGGGTTGCAATGACCCGTATTCGCGGAATCGCATCGCGATGCGTGAGGACAATATTCGCAGGTTTGAAGATGGCGTGGGCGAGTCCGAGATGAACCGGGCAAGGCGGCGGCGCGAGGCGGTTGAGACGTTTAATGAGTGGATGGCGAGCGATAAGAAGATTTTTGAGCGGCGGATCTCCACGATTGGGGATTACATCTGGTAGTTTTTTAAAGATACAAAAGTCTATATCGTGGTGTCTTGCTTCGTCCGGTCGATTCTTTTGCCGGGTGCTTGGCTGGCGATCAGGGGGCTTCGGTTCCCGAGGCCGAAGCTCTTCCGAGTTGGCTCTTCGAAGATTTCAGATCTCAAATTTCAAATTTCAGAAACGAGAATTGGTTGGCGAGACGATTCGGTAGGCCGAGATGACCGCGCCCACTAGACCACCACTTGCGTGGTGGGTTCTGAGGTGGGTTTTTTACGATTCGGCCGGCATTGGGGCTTTTGGCGTTGATTTGATGGGTGGCTTTCCTGGGGCGGCGGACGAGACTGCGGCGGCGGGGGCGATGGCGATGAGCCTTTGATCGGTGGTCAGCTTGGCGTCGAGGTCCGGGGGGCACTGCAGGGAGCCGTCGGGCTGCTCGACCGCGACGATCTGAACGCCGTACTCCCGGCGGAAATTAGACTCGCGTATTGTTTTCCCGATGGCCTGGAGCGGCACGAGCAGTTTCTGGATGAGGTCGCGGCGCAGGGGCGACATGCCCATGGCGAGCTGCTGCAGCCGTCCGTGCTGCTCGATGATGGCCAGGCCGTCGTGCTCACGCATGACGAGTTGCTGGGTGGCCTCCATGCGGGAGCGGACCATGTCGTAGATGCTCTCGCGGGTCACCATGCCGAGCCAGTGCCGCGTGCGATCGCGGGCGACGACGGGGAGCACGTCGTGGTTGGCCCGGCGAAACACATTTAGCACTGCGTATAAATCGTCATCGGGACCAACGGTGTCCAGCTTCGTGGTCATCATGTCCTCGGCGATGACCATCTCGGCCAGACCGGGCATGTTGGTGATGCGGAGGATGTCGGCGACGCTGATGATTCCAACAATATGATTGTCTTTTAAGATGGCGAAGACCGGCCGGGTGCCAGGGGCGGCGCGCTCGATCAACTCGGCCAATGTCGACTCTGGTCGCGCGGTCATGGGCCATTCGGCATGCACGACGTCGCAGACGCGGGCCGATTCGAGCACGTGGACCAGCACATCGCCGGCGTGGGCGGGGGACTCCGCCGCGGTGCGAACCTGCTCGGCGTTCAGACCCCATTTGCGGCCGAGCACATAGGCCGTCACACACACGAGCATCAGCGGCACGATGAGGCCGTGGCCACCGGTCATTTCGGTGGTCATGACGATGGCGGACATCGGTGTTCGCATGGCGGCGGCCAGCACGCCGGCCATTCCGACCGGTATGAGAGCGCGGCGAAGCTCTTCGGGAAACATGTTGGGGGCGACGGCTTCGCAGAACGAGCCGACCAGTGCGCCGGCGACGCCGCCGAGGAAGACGGCGGGGCCGAGGACGCCGCCGGATCCGCCCGAACCGACGGTGCATGCCGAGGCGATGCACTTTACAACTGCGACGGCGGCGAAGAATGCCGTCCAACCCCACCAATTGACCGGGCCCTGCGTTGACCACAGGGCACCGCTCATGGCGTTGCGGATGAATTGATAGTTGCCATCCATGACCTGGGGCAGGAGGCAGGCGAGGGCACCGGTCGCCAGGCCGCCGAGCACGGGCATGGCCCAGCGCGGCCCGGGCACGCGGGGGACGATGCGGTGCTCGACGGTTTTCATACAAAAATAGAGAAACGTGCTGAGTCCGGCGCAGAGCGGGCCGAGGGCGGCATAGGGGACCAAGTCGAGGGGGGAATCGAATCGCAGGGCGTCGGCGCCGATGAGCAGGGGGTTGCTGTAGCCCCAGATGAGCATGTAGGTGGAGTAACTCATCACGCTGGCGACGAAGGCGGGGATGATGGCGTCGGATTCGAACTCGGGCTCCTTGTAGAGGACGCCGGCGGCGAAGAGCGCGCCGCCCAGCGGGCAGTGGAAGATCGCGCCGACGCCAGCGCCGCATCCGGCGACGAGCAGGACGCGGACGTCGCGCGGGGAGAGTTTGAACAGGCCAGCCAGGCTGGAGCCGATGGCCGCGCCGAGTGCGGCGATGGGGCCCTCGGGGCCGGTCGATCCGCCGCAGGAGAGGACGGCGACGTTGGCGACGGACTTTACGACGGGGCCACGGAGCGGGAGTTGGCCCAAGTTGTGGTGAAACGCGCGGGTGAGGGTGTCGGTGCCGTGTCCGTGGGCCTGCGGGGCGAAGAAATAGACGAGCAGGCCGCTGATGAGTCCGCCGAGGGCGGGGAGCAGAAGCACGCCCCAGTGAAAGCGAAAGGCGTCGGCGCTGCCGAGGTGGGTGAGGCGACCAACGAGGAGGTGGGTTCCGTGGTGCAGGCCCCATTCGACGCCGGCGGCGGCGAGACCGCCAACGATTCCGACGAGCGCTCCGAGGGGGAAGAGCCTGGCCCAACGGGCGGCGGGTTTGGGTAGGCGGGGGAGGCGGATTCGGAGGCGCTGCATTTCAGCATGATAACGGAATGGGGCTGGGGGTTGATTGCGGGTTGGTCATGTTTGGGAGCGGGGTGCTGCGGGACCGTTCGCGCGGACTGTCGGGTGATGGCGAAATTATACGGGTGTGTGATTTTTGGGGAAGACGTTCGCAGGAACGGATTCCTGCGGGGTGGGTGCGAGAAGGGATTCTCGCACCCGCGATTCGCGCAGCTTCGATTCTCGCACCGGCGTCCACAATTGGGCGTCTTTTCGCGATCGCACTGCTCACAGAGCAGTGGCACACATTCGTAGTTATTCGCTAACGACCATCATGGTCTTGTGGTGCGGTTTCGTACGTAGCGGCGGAGGAGCAGGAGGGCGATGGCGAGCAGTATCCACCAGATCAGACCGCCGACGAGGATGGCGAGGAGCGCGGCGATGGTGTCGGCGAGGCCGCGGAGGCCGCGCTGCCAGGCGTGCTGGATCGATTCGCTGAAGTAGTGCCAGAGGCCCTCCGCCTTTGGTTCCTCGATGGGCTTTTCGCCGGTGCGGATGATGACCAGCACGGTGGCGAGCGAGACGAGGCGGCTGAGTTGCTCGCGCTGGGCGACCATCTGTTCGATGCCGGAGCGGACTTCGGAGAGTTTCTGCCGTAGATCGAGAATCTCCTTGAGCGGGGTGTCTTTGCGTTGGTCGAACAACTCAAGCAGCTCCTGCTCGACGCGTCGTTCGTTGCGCAGACGGGCTTCGAGATCGACGACTTGACCGGTGACGTCCTGGCCCTCCTGGCGCTCCGAGACAACCGTGCCGAGTTCGCGGAGGTCGTTGAGTATTTTGGAGAGGCGGGATGCGTCGACGCGGAGGGTGAGCGCGCCGGTCATGTTGTCGCCGACGCCGGTGAGCGAGGAGTCTTGCACGTGCTCGCCGAGGGCTTCGTTGAGAAGGAGGCCGGCTTTGAGGAAGGCGGCGCGGACGTCGGGGGTGGTGAGTTCGAGGGTGGCTTTGTGGATGATGTGGCGGTTGTTGGCGACGGGCGACGCGATTTGGCCTTTCACATATGGATTTGCATCGGCCATTAGCGGGAATACGGGCTCGCTTTGTGTGGCAAGCGGCGTTTCGGTGGGTGACTGGTTTTGATATGAGTAGCTCAGGTGCTTTTCATTCGTGAAGTCGTATTGTCCGGTGGTGTCCGTGGGTGAAAGCGTGGGACTGATGCGGAGAACTCTGTCAGCCCCGGAACGCGGAAAATCCTTGCCATCGGCAGCATATATGTACGAAGACTGGCCAATTCCTCGTAGTTCATCCGAACTACCAGTGCGTATTGCTTGCGGCCCGACAATAGCAATCGCCAAGCAAGCAGCTGATGCGAGGCTCACCAAAGGGAACCACCGACGCCTGGCGAAGGCAATTACGCCGGATGCGGCCGAAGACGATTTCGCTTGCACAGCAAGCGCTCGCTTCCAAAGTTGCGGGGACGGGCCGCTCCAGGTGGTCGCGTCGCGGAGGCGCGATTCGAGGTTGTCGTGGGTGTCCGTCATGATCGGTCCTCCTTCGCGAGCATGCGGCGAAGTTCGGCGAGGGCGGTGCTGAGGCGCGACTTGAGCGTGCCCAGCGGGATGTCGAGGATGTCGGCGGCCTCGGGATGGGTCATGCCGGCGTGGTAGCAGAGCAGCAGCACGTTGCGTTGATCCATTCCGAGGCGGTCGAGGGCGGCGTGGAGTTCGGCGCTTTCTTCGCGGGCAACAATCGGATCGAATATTGACTTTGTCCTAGTTGTGTTCTGCGATGCACTTCCGGACTCACTGGCGTGGTTACGCGTTGCGATTGCTTGCGCAATCGTCTCTTTGTCAAAATCGCTCGCGTTATGTGTATTACCGAGTGCCTCTCTTGGCGGCGACGATTGCAGTGTGCGGCACTGGTTGATCGCGATGCGATAGATCCATGTCTTAAAACGGCTGCGGCCGTTGAACTGACCGGCGAAGCGGATCAGGCGGACCCAGGTTTCCTGCACGGCGTCCTGGGCGAGGGTGGCGTCGCCGTTGAGGAGGCCCTGTGCCAGACCGAGCAGGGGGCGTTCGTAACGGCGCGCGAGTTCCTCGAGGGCAGCGCGGCGGCCGGTTGCGAACTCCGCGATGAGCGTTTCGTCGGTTGCCGGTTGGCTCATACGATCGGTCTCACGGGGATTAGACCGAGGGTGGGCGGAGTTGGTTCGAGGAAATGCGGCGCTTTTCTTTGATTGATCAGGGCAGCCGAGTGAGCCTCAGCGGTTGGCGTTTGCCGGCGCTGCTCCGGGAAGTGGCGCGCCGGTGAGACGGCTGTACAAAACCTCCGGGTCCAGGTCGATGTCGCCCGGCCAACAGACGGTTCCAGTTGAGAGGTCGACGGACACGCGATTGAATTCGGCGACGTCGCGCCATGCGGCGAAAACGCCCCTACCGACGAGGTGGGATAGGTCGACCTCGCCTTCCGCGCCATCCTGGAATCGCAGCCAGAGGCGATGGTTCGGTCTTGGCTCGGCGGCGATGATTCGATTCATGTTCAATCTCAAGCAAGCGGTTCAATCGGAGCGATTGGTGCGGGCTGGGAAGCCTGCTGCCAGGCGCGACGCAATTCCTCGCGACGAGCAATCGCCCACTCAACTACCAACGACATCGCACGACCCGGCAGGTAGCCCTCGATGACTTCAAGCGATTCGATCGCAATGAGCGCCTGGTACTCTCCATAATAGGCATGGAAGTGCGGCGGCGGATGGTCGTCAAAGTAAAAGTATATCCGAATGCCATAGAATTCGCTGACTTTTGGCATATTTCGGATCCCTGGTTACGTCCGAGTTGAAATAGACGCGTGCGATTACTCCTGCAGGCGGCGGATGTCTGCGCCGACGGCGTTTAGGCGTTCTTCGATGTGGTAGTAGCCGCGGTCGATGTGGTAGACGCGGGCGACTTTGGTCTGGCCCTTGGCGATCAGGCCGGCGAGCACCAGCGCGGCGCTGGCGCGGAGGTCGCTGGCCATGACCGGCGCGCCGACGAGGCGGCGGACGCCTTCGACGATGACGACGTGGCCCTCCTTGCGGAGTTGCGCGCCCATTCGGTTGAGTTCGGCGACGTGGACGAAGCGGTCAGGGAAGATCTTCTCAGTGATGATGCTGTTTCCATCGGCGAGGCAGAGCAGTGCCATCATCTGGGCCTGGAGATCGGTCGGGAACCCGGGGAAGGGCTGCGTGGTGACGGTGATCGGCTCGAGGCGGCGGGTCGACGCGACCTGCACGTCTTCGCCGGAGCGTTCGACCGTCACGCCGACGGCGCGGAGGCGATCGACGACGGCCAGCAGGTGATCGAGGCGGCAGTTCTTGAGCGTCACGTCGCCGTTGGTGATGGCCGACGCGATCATGAAGGTGCCGGCTTCGATGCGATCGGGGATGACGGTGTAGTCGCAGCCGTGCAGTTCTTTCACGCCGTGAATGGTGATGCGCGGGGTGCCTTGTCCGACGACCTGGGCACCGCAGGCATTGAGATAATTGGCGAGATCGACGATTTCGGGTTCGCATGCGGCCATTTCGATGACCGTGGTGCCCTCGGCGAGTGTGGCGGACATCATGACGTTGGCGGTGCCGAGGACAGTGGAGCCGAAGGGGCCGCCGAGGAAGACCTCTGATCCTTTTAGACGTTTGGCGCGGACGTGGATGTCGCCACTGACGAGATCGACGGTGGCGCCGAGGCTCTTGAAGCCCTGCAAGTGCAGATCGATGGGGCGATCGCCGATGTTGCAGCCGCCGGGCAGGCTGACCTGGGCCTGGCGGCGCTTGGCGAGCAGGGGACCCATGACGCAGACGCTGGCGCGCATCTTGCGGACGAGGTCGTACTCGGCGGAGCAGTTCATCTCGTCCTGCACCTTGAGATGGAGTGCGCCGGTTTCGTCGCGATGGACGCGGACGCCGAGTTGCTCCATGAGGTGAATGAGGTGTTTGACGTCCTCGAGGTCGGGTACGCCGCGAAGGATGGTCTCGCCCTCGGTGAGAATGGCCGCGGCGATGATGGGGAGTGCGGCGTTTTTGGAGCCGTTGACGCTGAGGGTTCCCTTGAGGCGGGAGCCGCCGTTGATGAGGAAATAGTCCACGGTGCATCCTTGTCGTGGCGTTGCGGCGGGGGCACACTCGATGCAATGGGCATCGCGGCTCCGTCCGCGGTCATTGGGGGGCGATTATAGCGGGCGGGGGTGGAATGGGGATGGCGAGAAGCATGGGCAGAAAAGCTGCTGGCGGCACACCCAAGGTGCAAGGGGGCATCAATCGACCGAGTATGTTTGGTGGCGAATTCCAGCACGAGCGCATGCCGACGCAACGGCCGTCGGCATGGCACCCAAGCACACCGATGGTGCTACTGGGGCATCAAATGATCGAGTATATTTGGCGGCGAAAACTCACAGGGTGAGAGCATGGCCGCCAGAGGCCGCGGCCATGCCACCCACCAATTGGGCATGACACTCAGGCACAACGGCATGCCGACGCAACGGCCGTCGGCATGGCACCCCAAAGGTTTTAAGGATGCAGGCACATGGCGTTGAAGGATTTCATTCACGGTCGGGCGATTGAACTGGGCAAGGATGCGGTGCGGATGACGACCGCGGCGGGGTCGGGGCATCCGTCGAGCGCGTTGTCGATCGCGCATCTCGTCGCCACGCTGATGTACGACGTGATGCGGTGGGACCCGGCCGATCCGTGGAACGCGGGGGCTGACCGGCTGGTGCTGTCGGAGGGGCACGCGGTGCCGGCGGTGTATGCGGCGTATGCCGACTTGGGCGGCGTGGTGGGGCGTGATCGGGCGCATGGCAAGGTGCTGTCGCGGGCGGATCTGCAGACGCTGCGCGAGGCCGGGAGCGTGCTGGACGGGCATCCCAATCCGGCGGAGGGGTTTCCGTTTTTCGATGCCGCGACGGGGTCGCTGGGGCAGGGGTTGAGCGTGGGGGCCGGGCTGGGGTTGGCGGCGCGGCAGCGGGGGAGCGATAAACAGATCTATGTCTTGATCGGCGACGGCGAGAGCCGCGAGGGGCAGATCTGGGAGGCGATGGACTTTATCGCCGACCACAAGTTGACGAACGTCATCACGATCTTCAATTGCAACGGGCAGGGGCAGGCCGACTACGTGTCGAAGCAGCAGTCGGCCGAGGCGCTGGCGGCGAAGGCGGCGGCGTTTGGCTTTACTACGGCCGTCATCGATGGGCACGATCCCGATGCGATCAAGGCGGCGATCGGCACGGCGGCGAATCGGGCGAAGCCGCTGGCGGTGATCGCGAAGACGAAGAAGGGGTGGGGGTGTCCGGCGCTGCAGGACAAGAGCAACCACGGCAAGCCGGTGAGCGCGGACAAACTGGAGGCGGCGGTTGCGGAGCTGGATGCGAATTACGCGGCGATGGGGCTTGAGCGCGGTGCGAAGCGGGCCGGGGGCATTGCGAAGCCGGCGGCGGTGAAGGCGTTTGAGGCAAAGCAGATCGCGGCGCCGTCGTTTGAGACCGCAGTGGAAATGGCCGGATTGTCCGCGGTGGTGGCGAAGGGCAAGCTGGCGACGCGGCGGGCCTACGGCATGGCGCTGGTGGCGCTGGGGCAGGCCGATGAGCGGATCGTGTCGCTGGACGGCGACGTCAGCAATTCGACGTTTGCCGACATGTTTCACGCGAAGTTCCCGCAGCGTTTCTTCGAGTGCAAGATCGCCGAGCAGAACATGATCTCGGCAGCGGCGGGCATGGCGGCGGCGGGGTTCATTCCGTTTGCCAGCACGTTTGCGAAGTTCCTCGCGCGGGGATACGACCAGATCGAGATGGCCCAGATCACGCGGGCGAACATCAAGCTGGTCGGCTCGCACAGCGGCGTGTCGCTGGCGGCCGACGGGCCAAGCCAGATGAGCCTGCACGACGTGGCGTACTTCAACAGCGCGACGCGCGTCGATGATGGGTGTGGGCGACCGGCTTGCGTGGTGCTGCATCCTTCGGACGCGGTATCGGCCTATCACTGCGCCGTGCTGCTGGCGAATCATGTCGGCATGGGCTATCTGCGGACGCACCGTCCGGACGTGGCGCTGCTGTACCCGACGAATACGAAGTTTGAAATCGGCGGGAGTCATGTGCTGGCCGAGGGCGATGCGCTGACGATCGTGTCGGCGGGGTACATGGTGCATGTGTGCAAGGAGGCGGCCGCGAAGCTGGCGGCGGCGGGGCGGAATTGTACGTTGATTGATGCGTACAGTTTGCCGCTGAATACCGATCCGATTCTCAAGGCGGCGGCGAAGACGGGCGGGCGGATGTTGGTGGTCGAGGATAATTATGATGGGGGTGTGGCTTCAACCCTCGCCGTGGCGGCGGCGACGGTTCTGCCCGGGTCTGAGAACTTTCGAATCGAGTCGATGACCGTGCGGCGGATTCCGAAGAGTGCGAAATCGCCGGAGGACATTCTGGCGTATGTGGGGCTGGGCGTGGATGACATTGTGGCGCGGGCGGGGCAGATGGTGAAGTAGTTTCGGCAGCGGCTCTCTCTTGTCACCATTCGATGGACAGGCAACATTCGACGATCATCAACCCGTCCCTTCCGGGACGGGGCCGAACCATGCATATGGCTTACCCACCGATGAATCGGTGGGCTATTTTCGCGCGGTCCCAGCCGGGACTTTTCACGGATGTGTGTGCTTCCGTGATGTGGCGATCGGCAGGCGAAAAAAACTCCGAGTACTTCTGGTTTCAGTCAGTGCATCAAATGGGGGCGCCTACTCGTGATCGCACTGCTCACAGAGTGCTCCGTAGAAACCCTTTCTGTGCGTAGAGAATCATGAGGTTGTGGACGAGGACTCGCATGAGGCACTCGGCAAGTCTGGTGTGGTCGGTGCGTGCGGTCAGTGCCTGTCCGAGGCGACGCTT